>JAESGW010000072.1_pt1 | contig 280118 bp, 237 predicted proteins | sample 9269791 | NCBI WGS metagenome assembly JAESGW01 (sample SAMN16773120, study PRJNA677053) | algae metagenome | isolation source: Aphanocapsa lilacina HA4352-LM1 and co-occurring heterotrophs from near cave... | place: USA: Maniniholo cave, near Haena, Kauai, HI | collected 2009-07-28 | reverse complement strand
GGCGATCACGCCGGTGGGCGCGCCGATCGGCGGCACGAGCACCGAGCTGGCGGCAGGCTTCACGCTGGCGGTAAGCCAGCGCACGAGCCTGTACGGTGAGCTCGGCAAGCAGTGGGCTTCGGGTGGCATCGCTCGCGTGGGCAGCTCGGTCAATGCGGGGGTGGGCGTTCGCGTGAAGTGGTGAGATCGCTCAGTCCAGGGGCTTCCCGTCCTGGGCCTCGGCCCGCGCGGGAATCGCCTCGGTCCACACCGCGATGTCCTCGGGCGTCATCGTGCTCGCGGGCGTGAGGCGTCCGTCGACATAGCCGAGCCGCTCGATGTCGTGCAGGAACTGCTCGCGCGAGAGCAGGGTGCCGGCGCACACGTTGTCCCCCGGGGCCGCCGTCGCGCGCAGCTCGCCGGCGAGGCGGCTCATCAGCAGCGTCATCACCCAGCCGGGCACGTGGTCGCGCTCGGCGGGATAGATGTAGCCGAACAGCGTGAGGTGCGCGAGCAGCACGCGCCAGTGCGCGCCGAAGCGCTCGAGCAGCCCGGGCCAGTCGAGCCGCTGCGCGTTGACCTGCAGCAGGTGCGCGATGTCGCCGCCGTCGTAGCGCTCGCGCTCCATGATGAAGGCCTTCGACACCAGGCAGTCCTCCACGTTGGCGACGCACACGGAAACGCCGAGCACGTCGGCGCGGCAGTTGCCGTGGAACCAGCGCGCGTCCACGGGCATGAGGCCGTTGCCCGAATTGAAGATCAGGTCGATGAACTCCTGGCCGTCGTAGACCTTGCCGAGCCAATGCGGAAAAGTCATCTCGGTGCGCCAGCCATGCGCGAGCGCGACCTGCGCGATGCGCTCGTAGTCCTCGCGGCGGATGAAGAGGTCGAGGTCCTTGGTCGAGCGGCGGATGCCGGTGTAGCAGGCCTGCGCGAACGCGCCGCCGACGAGGAACGGAATGCCGGCCTCGTCGAGCGCACGCAGCGCGCGCCGGTAGAAATCGGCCACCCGCGGCTCGACTTCGTCTTCGAGCGAGGGCGCGAGCATGGTCGAGGGCGTCATGCACGCAGTGAATGCCGCCGCGCCGACGGCAGGGCAGGGGCAAAGGACCCCATCGAATGTCAGACGGGCGCCTACAAGCGCAGCGGGATGAGGCCGATGACGGCGCCCGGCGGCGGGGCGCACGGTGCATTGCATGCCTACCCCCAAATCATCCACCCACGTCCGTTTCGCCGCCGTCGGCGACATCCATGTGCAGAAGGACTCCGCGGGTTCGCTGCGCGACTTCTTCGCGCAGGCCGCCGACGAGGCCGACGCGCTGCTGCTGTGCGGCGACCTGACCGACTACGGCACCGCCGAAGAGGCCCGGGTGCTGGCCGAGGAGCTCGGCGGCCTTTCGATTCCCATCGTCGCCGTGCTGGGCAACCACGACTTCGAGTCGGGCACGCCCGAGGTGGTGAACGAGGCGCTGACGCGGATCGGCGTGCGCATGCTCGACGGCTCGGCCTGCGAGATCGAGGGCGTGGGCATCGCGGGCGTCAAGGGCTTCGCGGGCGGCTTCGGCCGCGCCTCGCTCGGCGCCTGGGGCGAGCCCGCGATCAAGATGTTCGTGCAGGAGGCGCTCAACGAGGCGATGAAGCTCGAGTCGGCGCTGGCCAAGCTGCGCACCCGGCGCCGCATCGCGATGCTGCACTACGCGCCGATCGTGGGCACGGTGCAGGGCGAGCCGAGCGAGATCTTCGCCTTCCTTGGCAGCAGCCGGCTCGAGGAGCCGCTGCTGCGCTACCCGATCGATGCCGTGTTCCACGGCCATGCGCACCGCGGCACCCTCGAGGGCCGCACCATCAACGGCACGCCGGTCTACAACGTCGCCAAGCCGCTGCTGCAGCGCAGCCGGCCCGACGTGCCGCCGTTCCATCTCTACGAAGTGCCGCGCGAGCCTGCCTCGGAACCCGAGCTGGCCGCGCACTGAGCCGCCGACGACGCGGGCTCAACCCTTCGCGCGTTGAAGGCGCGTGGTGATGAAGAAGCGCTCGCCCGGGTGCGTGGCGACCGAGCTCACGAGCACCTCGCCCTCGGCGTCGAGGTAGCGCCGCAGGATCTGCAAGGTCGCGCTGCCGGGCTCGATGCGCAGCTTGCGCGCCATCGCCGCCGAGGCATCGACCGCGCGCACCTGCTGCACGATCTCGGCCACGCGCAGGCCGTAGTGCTGCTCGAGCAGCGCGCTGACCAGCGTGTCGGGCGCGGCGCGCACCAACGCCTCGAGCGCCGCGTACTGGGTGTCGACGTAGATGTCGGTCCAGCCCAGCGGCAGGCCCTGCGGGCCTTCCTCCATGCGCAGGCTCGAGATGCGCAGCCAGCGCGTGCCTTCCTCGCAACCGAGCAGGCGCGACAGCGCGGCACTGCTCGCGATGGTGTCGATCTCGGGCGCCAGGCGCAGGTGGGCGGCGCCGTACTGCATGAGGTCTTCCACCGAGGCCAGCGACTGCTGGAAGCCCATGCGCGCCACCGTCGATTCCACGCGCGTGCCCACGTTCTTGCGCCGCGACACCAGGCCCGCGTCCTGCAGCTCCTGCAGCGCCATGCGCACCGTGTGGCGGCTGATCCCGTAGTGATCGCGCAGCTCGAGTTCGGTCGGCAGCAGCGAGCCCAGCGGGAAGCGTCCCGAGGCGATGCCTTCCTTCAGTTCCTGGGCGATGTCGGTGAAGCGCGGCTTGTTCATGGTGGCCCCGATTTTGACCTAAGGGTAAACCCTATTCATTCATATGTCCGGACATATTAAATTGAATATGTCCGAACATATCAAGGCCCGTCCATGTCCTCCGCCTCCCTTCCGATGGCCAGCACCGTCGTCGATTCGATCCTTTTCCGCGATGCCTTCGGCACGGCGGCTATGCGCGCGCTGTTCTCCGACGTGGCGCTGATCCAGCGCTACATCGACGCCGAGATCGCGCTGGCGCGCGCCGAGGCGAAGGTGGGCGTGATCCCGGCCGACGCGGCCGAGGTCATCGCGCGCGAGTCGCGCATCGAGCGCATCGACTTCGACCACATGCGCCACGAGACCGACATCGTGGGCTACCCGATCCTGCCGCTGGTGCACCAGCTGGTGGCCATGTGCGGCGAGGCGGGCCGCTACGTGCACTGGGGCGCGACCACGCAGGACATCATGGACACGGCCGTCGCGCTGCAGGTGCGCGACGCGCTCGACCTGGTCGACGCCGAGATCCGCGAGTTGCGCGGCATCCTGGCCGACCTCGCGCGCAAGCACCGCGACACGCCGATGGCCGGGCGCACGCACCTGCAGCAGGCGCTGCCCGTGACCTTCGGCTACAAGGTCGCGATCTGGCTCGCCATGTTCGACCGCCACCAGCAGCGCCTGGCCGAACTGCGCCCGCGCGTGGCCGTGGTCGAGTTCGCGGGCGCGGCCGGCACGCTGGCCTCGCTGGGCGACAAGGGCTTCGAGGTGCAGGCGGCGATGGCCGAGGAACTCAAGCTCGGCGTGCCCGCGACCACCTGGCACGTGGCGCGCGACGGCTTCGCCGAGGCGGTGAACCTGCTGGCGCTGGTCACCGGCTCGCTCGGCAAGATCGCGCTCGACATCATGATCATGGCCTCGACCGAGTTCGCCGAGGTCTACGAGCCCTTCGTCAAGGGACGCGGCGCGAGCAGCACCATGCCGCAGAAGCGCAACCCGATCTCGAGCGAGCTGATGCTCGCGGCCTCGAAGGCGGTGCGCCAGCACGCGGGCCTGATGGTCGATGCGATGGTGCAGGACTTCGAGCGCGCCACCGGCCCCTGGCATGCCGAGTGGATCGCGATCCCCGAGAGCTTCATCCTCACGGCCGGCGCGCTGCACCAGGCCAAGTTTGCGCTCGGCGGGCTGATCGTCGACGAGGCGCGCATGAAGCACAACCTGGGCATCAGCCGCGGCCTGATCGTGGCCGAGGCCGTGATGATGGGCATGGCGCCGCACATCGGCCGCCAGCAGGCGCACGATGTGGTCTACGACGCCTGCCGCGCCGTCAACGAGAAGGGCGGCACGCTGGCCGAGGCGCTGGCCGCGCTGCCCGAGGTCACGGCGCATTTCGACCGCGCGGCCATCGATCGCCTGACCGATCCCGCCAACTACCTGGGCCTCGCGCCCCGGATGGTGGACCGCGCGCTGGCGCTGTCCGCGCAGGCCCGGGGCTGAGCCCGGGCACCCAAGGAGACAACCATGCTCAACGATTCCACCCTGGTCGCACCGCCGAAGAAGCAGCCCTGGTACCGCCGGCTCGGCATGCAGGTGCTGGTCGCGCTGCTGCTGGGCATCGCGGTCGGCTTCCTGTTCCCGAAGTTCGCGGGGCAGCTCAAGCTGCTCGGCGACATGTTCCTCTCGCTCATCAAGGCGGGCGTGGCGCCGCTGGTGTTCCTCACCATCGTGCACGGCATCGCCTCGGCCGGCGACGTGCGCAGCGCGGGGCGCGTGGGCTGGCGCTCGCTGGTGTACTTCGAGGTGATCTCGACCATCGCGCTGGTCATCGGCCTGCTCGCGGGCAACCTGCTGCAGACCGGCAAGGGCATGACCTCGGTGGCCGGCGCGGCCGCGGCACCGGCGGTGAAGGCCGCCGCGCCGCAGGGCTTCCTCGAGTTCATGGCGCACATCGTGCCCGACAACTTCGTCGGCGCCTTCGCCAAGGGCGAGCTGCTGCAGGTGGTGGTGCTGGCGGTGATGGTGGGCATCGGCATCCTCGCGATTCCCGAGAGCCGGCGCGAGAAGATCAACGGCGGCCTCGACATCGTCTCGGAGGTGCTGTTCTCCTTCATCAACCTGGTGATGAAGCTCGCGCCCATCGGCACCTTCGGCGCGGTGGCCTACTCGGTGGGCAGCAACGGCTCGGCGGTGCTGGTGGCGCTGGCGCAGCTGGTGCTGAGCTTCTATGCGGTGATCGTGCTGTTCATCGCGGTGGTGCTGGGGCTGGTCGCCAGGTTCGCGGGCTTCAGCCTGTGGCGCTTCCTGCGCTACATCAAGGACGAGATCCTGATCGTGCTGGGCACCGCCTCCTCGGAGAGCGCGCTGCCGCGCCTGCTCGTGAAGCTCGAGCGCCTGGGCTGCGCCAAGCAGACCGTGGGCCTGGTGCTGCCCACGGGCTATGCCTTCAACCTCGACGGCACCTCGATCTTCATGGCCATGGGCGTGATGTTCATCGCGCATGCTTACGGCGTGCCGCTCACGCTCGACCACCAGATCGGCATCCTGCTGCTGATGCTGCTGACCTCGAAGGGCGCGGCCACGGTCTCGGGCGGCTCGTTCGTGGTGTTCGCGGCCACCGTCACTTCGACCGGGCTGCTGCCGGTCGAGGGCCTGGCGGTGATCTTCGGCGTCTACCGCTTCCTGTCGATGGCCATCTCGACCTGCAACGTGATCGGCAACAGCGTGGCCACCGTGGTGGTCGCCAAATGGTCGGGCACCTTCGACGCGCAGCAGGCCGAGCGCCATCTCTACCCCGAGCGCTACCCCGACACCGCACGGGCCGACCAGGACCTCGACGACGGCGTGGCGCCCGTCGACGCCCATCCCGCGCGGGCCTGACGCGATGACTGCCATGACCGCCATGCGCATCGAACGCGACGCCTTCGGCCCCGTCGAGATTCCGGCCGACCGCTACTGGGGTGCGCAGACCCAGCGCGCGCTGGGGGTCTTCGAGATCGGCGAGGAGCGTTTTCCCGCCAGCCTGATCCACGCCTTCGGCCTGCAGAAGATGGCCGCGGCGCGCGCCAACCTGCGCTGCGGCGCGCTCGACGCGGCCCAGGCGGCGCCGATCGTCGAGGCCGCGGCCGAGCTGCGCGACGGCCGCTTCGACGGCCACTTTCCGCTCACCGTGTGGCAGACGGGCTCGGGCACGCAGACCAACATGAACGCGAACGAGGTCATCGCCAACCGCGCGAACGAGCTGCTGGGGCAGCCGCTCGGCACCAAGTCGCCGGTGCATCCCAACGACCACGTGAACGCCTCGCAGTCGTCGAACGACAGCTTTCCCACCGTGATGCACATCGCGACCGCGCTCGAGCTGCGCGAGCGCCTGCGGCCCGCGCTGCAACTGCTGCGCCAGCGCCTGCAGGAACGCGCCGAGGCCTTCGCGGACGTGCTGAAGATCGCGCGCACCCATCTGATGGACGCGGTGCCGATGACGCTGGGGCAGAGCTTCGATGCCTTCGCGCGCCAGGTCGGCCACGGCATCGACCGCATCGACGCCACCTTCGCGCGCCTGCAGCTGCTGGCGCAGGGCGGCACGGCCGCCGGCACCGGGCTCAATGCGCCGCCGGGCTTCGACGCCGCCTTTTGCGAGGAGCTGGGCGCGCTCTGCGGCATCGCCTTCGCGCCCAATCCCAGCAAGTTCGAGGGCATGGCCTCGCACGACGCGCTGGTGGAGGTGTCGGGCGCGCTCAACGTGCTCGCGGCCTCGCTCGTGAAGATGGCCAACGACCTGCGGCTCTTGGGCTCGGGCCCGCGCTGCGGCCTGGGCGAGCTGCGCATTCCGGACGACGGGCTCACGAGCTCGATCATGCCGGGCAAGCGCAACCCGACCATCGCCGAGGTGGTGGTGCAGGCCGGGCTGCAGGCCATGGGCAACCACCTCACCATCACCATGGCGGGCGCCTCGGGCAACTTCGAGCTCAACGTGGCCAAGCCGCTGATCATCCAGAACCTGCTGCAGTCGATCCGCGTGCTGGCCGATGCCTCGCGCGTGTTCGCCGAGCGGCTGGTGAAGGACATCGAGCCCGAGCGCGAGCGGCTCGCGGCGAACGTCGACAACGCGCTGCTGGCCGTGACGGCGCTGAACCCGGTGCTGGGCTACGACCGCGTGGCGAGCATCACGCGCGAGGCGCTCGCGCGCGGCATCGCGCCGCGCGCGGCGGCCATCGCGCTGGGACTGATCGACGGCGACGCATACGACCGGCTCGTCGACCCGGCGGCGACGGCGGGAGCCGGCCTCAGGCGGCCTTCGGAATCGTCAGCCCCGCGATGACGGCGGGCCGCGCCACGAAGCGCTCGAGCACGCGCGCCACGTTCGGGAAGCTGTCGAAGCCGACCAGCTCGCGCGCCTCGTAGAAGCCGATCAGGTTGCGGATCCAAGGGAAGCTCGCGATGTCGGCGATGCTGTAGTCGTCGCCCATGATCCATTCGCGGCCGGCCAGGTGCTTGTCGAGCACGCCGAGCAGGCGCTTCGATTCGGCCACGTAGCGGTCGCGCGGGCGCTTGTCCTCGAACTCCTTGCCGGCGAATTTGTGGAAGAAGCCGAGCTGGCCGAACATCGGGCCGATGCCGCCCATCTGGAACATCACCCACTGCAGGGTCTCGTAGCGCTTCGCGGGGTCGGCGCTCAGCAGCTTGCCGGTCTTCTCGGCCAGATAGAACAGGATCGCGCCCGACTCGAACAGCGGCAGCGGCTGTCCGCCCGGGCCGTCGGGATCGATGATGGCGGGGATCTTGTTGTTGGGGTTCAGCGAGAGGAACTCGCTCGACATCTGGTCGTTGCTGCCGAAGCTCACGAGGTGCGGCTCGTAGGGCAGGCCGATCTCCTCGAGCATGATCGAGACCTTCACGCCGTTGGGCGTGGGCAGCGAATAGAGCTGCAGCCGCTCGGGGTGCTGGGCGGGCCACTTCTGGGTGATCGGGAAGTCGGCGAGGGAGGTCATGGCGAGGGCCTTTCTTGCTTGGAATACGGGAAGAGGGCGCTTCGGCCCGGCGGCCGGCCCCTCGGGGCGAGCCGGCGATATTGCCCGATCCGCGCCTGCGCTGCCGGGCGGCAGGAATGCTTTGGTGTAGCACCGACGTCATATTCGGGCGCCACGATGGCGGGCTTCCAGAATGGCGCACCCACCTTGCCGGCCCGATTCGTCTCCTCGCAGGGTGCGCCCGCTCGCCGCCCGTGGGCGGCGCCATGCCCTGGCGCTGTCGCTGCTGTGCGGGTTCTGGCTGCCCGCGTGGGCCTCGACCGCCGATGGCGACGCGGCGCGCGTGGATGACGCGGCCGCCCTGCCCGAGGCCGCAGCGAGCGGCGTCGACTTCGACATCGCGGCGCAGCCCCTGGCCGCGGCGCTGCAGCGCTATGCCATGCAGTCGGGCCGCCCGGCGCTGTTCGACAGCGCGGCCGTGAGCGGTCGCACCTCGGCCGCCGTGCGCGGCCATCACGCCCCCGAAACCGCGCTGCGCCTGCTGCTCGAAGGCACGGGCCTGGCCGCCGAACGCACGCGCGACGGGCCGGCCGATGCCTTCGTGCTGAGGCCGGTCGATGCGCGCGCGCTGGCGGCGCGCCAGCCAGCGGAGGGCGTGGACACCGACTACGGCGCCTGGGTGCAGGCACGCGTCTGGCAGGCCCTGTGCGCCGATGCGCGCACCGCGCCTGGCGACTACCGCACCCTGCTGCTCTTCGAGGTGGATGCGGCGGGCGCGCTGCAGAAGCCGCGTCTCCTGACCTCGACCGGCAATGCGCGCCGCGACGCGGCGGTGCGCGAGGCCCTGCAGCGCGTGCGCGTGGGCCGCGCACCGCCGCCCGCGATGGCGCAGCCGCTGACCCTGGTGCTGCTGCCGCGCGACCCCGCCGACCCCGACGCGCCGCGCTGCGGGAACCGGCCATGACCGAGGATGTGCGCCCGATCCTGTCGGACTACCTGTCGCGGCACTACGCCAGCCTCAAGCGGCGCGTGACGCGGCTTTTGGGCAACGGCGACCTGGCCGGCGACGCGCTGCAGGACACCTGGCTGCGGCTGCAGAGCCGCGAGGAAGAAGACGCGATCCAGAGCCCGGGCAGCTACCTGGTGCGCGTGGCCGTCAACATCGCGATGGACATCCAGCGCCGCCAGAGCCGCTCGCTGTCGATCGACGAGGTGCAGTCGCTGATGGAGCTGTCGGACCCGGCGCCGGGCCCGGCGCGCACCGCCGAACTGCGCTCCGAGGTGACGAGCCTGCTGCAGCTGATCGACCGCATGCCCGAGCGCCGCCGCACGATCCTGATGCTGGTGCGCTGGGAAGGGCTGCCGCAGAAGGAGGTGGCGGCGCGGCTGGGACTCTCGGTGCGCGTGGTCGAGCACGAACTCAAGCGCGCCCACGACTTCCTCGATGCGCGGATGAACCATGACAAAAAATAGTTGGGGGTTTGGCGTGGCGCCGTTCGTCTGGATGGGTGAAGCACTTTTCCATCGTTTCTTCGGCGCACCGGGGCTGTCCGGCATGAAGCCATGACGGCATCGGCCGACGACCGCGACGCACCGGGCGACGCGCTGCCGGCGCAGGCGCGCGTCTGGCTGCGCCTGCTCGCTTCGGGCGAGGTCAAGGCCTCGGACGCCGAGGCCTTCCAGCGCTGGCTCCACACCAGCGAGGCGCACCGCGCGGCCTTCCACGAGGTCAAGCAGCGCTGGGCGGCGCTGCGGCCCGTGAGCGGCGAGTACCTGCGCACCCGCCCGGCGGCGGCCGCGGCGCACGAGCGCGCGCTGCAGGGCCGGAACTTCGGGCGCCGCGCCTTCCTGGGCGCGGCCGTGAGCGCCGCCGCGGTGGCCGGCGTGGCGGTGGTGGCCTACCCACAGAGCGGACTCTGGCCCGCGGCGGGCGAGGGCACGGCAGACGACCGCACGGCCGTCGGCGAGCAGCGCACGCTGGCGCTGGCCTCGCGGGTGCAGGTGACGCTCAACACCCAGACCCGGATCCGTCGCGAGCGTGTCGCGGGACAGTTCACCGGCATCGACCTGCTGTCGGGCGAGGCCGCGATCGACCTGCTGGCCGAGGGCGGCCCGTTCGGCGTGGTGGCCGGCGCCGGGCGCAGCCTCGCGCACGCGGGGCGCTTCGAGGTGCGGCACCTCGACGGCAAGGTCTGCGTGACCTGCATCGAGGGCGCGCTGCGCATCGAGCATCCGGCCGGCGTGCGCGCGCTGCAGGCCGGCCAGCAGGCGGTGTACGACGCGCGCTCGCTCAGCGGCATCGCGCGCGTCGCGCTCGACAAGGTGTCGGCCTGGCGGCGCGGCGAGCTGGTGTTCGACCAGGCGCGGCTGGCCGAGGTGCTGGCCGAGATCGATCGCTACCGCGCGGGCCGCGTGCTGCTGGTGAACGCCGCCGCGGGCGAGAAGCGCGTCAGCGGCCGCTTCCGATTGGCCTCGCTCGATTCGGCGCTGGCGCAGCTCGAGCACACCTTCGGCCTGCGCGCGCGATCGCTGCCCGGCGGGCTGCTGCTGCTGAGCTGAAGCGGCGCACCGAAAAAAGTTGGGGGTTTGCGCGCGGCCCGTTCGTCTTAGCGCACCGGAAATTCAGCGCGCCGCCCCCGGTGCGCGGAACTCCACGACCTCCACTTTCGGGCAAGCACTTCTCATGAGCACACGCGGATCCCTGGGCGCAAGCACCCCATCGACCAACCAGCCGGCCCGGAGGCGCTTTCGCATGGCACCGATCGCGCGCGCCATTGCCGTGACGCTGGTCGCCAATGGCGCGCTCGCCGATGCGCAGGCGCAGCGCGCCTTCAGCGGCGCCTGGTTCGCCAACAAGACCACCGTGCAGGGCGCGGCCGCGGCCACGGGCCGGCTGCCCAACGGCATGCCCGCGTCGATGCTGACGAACCCCGCCGGACAGCAGCGCGCCAGCGACGAGCTGCGGCGCTCGATCGGCAACCTCGACATGGCGGCGCGCACCATCGCCGCCCAGCAGGCGGCGCAGGCGGCCGCGCGCCAGGCGGCGCAGAACGACGGCACCGACATCCCCGAGGGCCTCGCGCCCGGCGGGCTCGCGGTCGACACCAACAGCCTCACCGCGGGCTGGCTCAACGCCAACGCGCCGGTGCAGACGGCCGCGGGCGGACGCACCCAGGTCGACATCAAGCAGACGGCGGACAAGGCGATCCTCAACTGGGAGAGCTTCAACGTGGGCCGCAACACCACGGTGCGCTTCGACCAGGCCGGCGGTGCGTTGCCCGACGGCAGCAATGCATGGATCGCGCTGAACCGCATCAACGACCCGAGCGGCCGGCCGAGCCAGATCGCGGGCCGGATCAAGGCCGACGGCTCGGTCTACCTGATCAACCGCAACGGCATCGTCTTCAACGGCACCAGCCAGGTCAACACGCGCTCGCTGGTCGCCTCGAGCCTCGCGCTGTCGGACCAGCAGTTCAAGCTCGGCATCAACAACCCGCAGAAGTTCGACGGCCAGGGCAACGACTTCGCGATCCCTCAGTTCGGCCTGTTCACCGCGATCAAGCCCGATGTCTACGGCCCCTCGGGCTTCGTGCCCGGCGAGGGCGGCGCGCCCGACCGCATGGGCGGCGTGGACCGCTTCGATCCCGGCGCGGCGCCGGGCGAGGTGCGCGTGGACGCCGGCGCGCGGCTGGCGGTCGAGTCGGGCGGCAAGGTCATGCTGTTCGCGCCCAAGGTGCGCAACGCGGGCCACATCACGGCGCCCGACGGCCAGGTGATCCTGGCGGCCGGCGAGAACGTCTACCTCAAGACGCCCTCGACCCAGGACCCGAACGCGCCGCGCGGCCTCGACGTGGCGGTGTCGGCCGTGCCGGGCTGGGCCTTCACCGGCGGCCAGGTGCAGGGCGCGCTGAAGCTCGTGCCGGTGTATGGCGACGCGAACTTCGTCAACAGCCTGCGCGACGTGGTGATGCCCGAGATGGCCGCGCGCGCCAAGTCCGTGGGCTACGAGGTGGTGAACACCGGCACCGTGCAGTCCGACCGCGGCAACATCACGCTGCAGGCGCAGGACGTGCGGCAGTCGGGCGTGCTGGCCGCGACCACCGCGCTCAACAACCGCAGCGGCTCGATCCTGCTGCGCGCCTGGGGCCTGGGCACGCACATGTACTCGGACGGCGTCGACGACCTGGTCAACTGGTCGGCCGGCACGCTCACGCTGGGCGAGGGCAGTCTCGCGCAGGTGCTGCCCGATGCGGGCGACCGCAGCGAGATCGAGGCCTCGGCGCTCGCCACGCGCTACCAGCCGGGCCGCGTGGCCCTGTACGGCCAGCTGATCGACGTGCGGCCGAAGGCGGGCGTGCTGGTGCCCGCGGGCACCATCGCGGCCGAGTCGGCGGTCAACCCGATGTTCACGCAACTGCCGTATTTCAAGCCCGGCAGCCTCGGCGACGCCAGCCGCATCTACATCGACAGCGATGCCTTCCTGAGCGTGGCCGGGCTGCAGGGCATGCAGGTCGACATGTCGCGCAACTTCGTCGAGGCCGAGTTGCGCATCAACGAGCTGCGCGATTCGCCGCTGCTGCTCGACTCCTGGCTGCGCGGCAAGAAGGTGATCGTCGATCGGCGCGCCAACGGCATGTTCGACGCCGGCCCGATGACGGGCGTGCAATGGGTGACCGGGCCCGACGGCAAGACGCTGGTGCCGGGCGCCTGGGTCGGCACGCCGCTGGCCGACGTGTCGGGCTGGGTCGGCGTGGGCAAGACCGACCTGGCCGAGCTGTCGGCAAGCGCGGGCAGCATCAACCTGCGCGCGGGCGGCGCGGTGATCACGCGCGCGGGCTCGGTGCTCGACGTGTCGGGCGGCTCGGTGCGCTATTCCGACGGCATGAACACCGCGACCAAGCTCATGGGCGCCGATGGCCGCGTGCACACGATGGACAAGGCCCTGCCCGACATCACCTACACCGGCATCGCGGGCGAGTACGCGAGCGAGCACGCGCGCTGGGGCGTGAAGGAGAGCTGGCGCTCGCCGCTGATCGGCGCCAATTACAAGGAGGCGGGCTACACCGAGGGCCGCAAGGCCGGCGACCTGCGCATCTACGCGGGCGACGCGATGGTGCTCGAGGGCGACATGCTCGGCGGCGTGGTGGCGGGCGACCGGCCGCAGGCCAAGGCCGCGGCCAGCCTCGGCGGCCGCCTCGAGCTCGGCGAGAACACGCCCGACGGCCGGCCCTGGTCGCCGGGCACCATCATCGTGAGCCACGATCCGAAGCGGCTGGCCAAGGACTTCGGCGCGCTCACCACGCTCGGCGACGATTTCTACGTGCAACTCAAGCCCGACGAGCAGGGCTCGCGCAAGCTGAGCTTCCTGTCGGACGACATGCTCAGCCGTTCGGGCATGGGCAGCATCGTGCTCAACACCATCAACGGCGACTTCGAACTCGCGGCCGGCGCGGCGCTGCAGCTCTCGCCGGGCGCCTCGCTGACGGTGGCGGGCACCGAGGGCTCGACCCGGGACATCCGCATCTTCGGCCAGATCCGCGCGCCGGGCGGGCGCATCGGGCTGTCGTCGAGCAACGGCGCGCTCGAGATCGGCGCGCAGGGCCGGCTCGATGCCAGCGGCCAGTGGCTCAACACCTGGCGCGAAGGCCCGGCCAGCGGTGCCTGGGCCATCGACGGCGGCGCGATCTCGCTCGGCGTGGCGAAGATCGCGGCCGACCCGGCGGCGGTCTTCGACGTCTCGGGCGGCGGCCGTGTCGACGTCGCGAAGAACGGCCTGCCCACGCTGCGCGTGGGCGACGCGGGGTCGGTCACGCTGGTGGGCGTGACGCCCGAGCTCGACCTGGGCGCGCTCAACCTGCGCGCCTTCGCGGCCGGTTCGGCGGGCAGCCTGGTGCTCGACGTGCTGTCGCCGGTGCAGATCGGCGGCAGCGCCGCCACCGATGCCGAGACCGGCACGCCGCTCGTGACGCTGCTGCCGCCCACGCTCTACGGCGAGCGCGGCTTCGGCCGCGTCACGGTCGCGGTGCGCGGCGAGGGCGGCATCGCGGTGCCCGAGGGCGTGACGGTGTCGCAGCAGGCCGTGAGCCTCGATCTCTCGAACTTCGACTGGCGCCAGCTGCCCGGCGGCGCCAGCCTGGCCGAGGCCGCGCCCATCGGCGTGCTGCGGCCCGAGGAGCGCGCGGCGCGCAAGAACGCGGCGCTGTCGCTGGGCACCGCCAACGGCCCGATCTCGGTCGGGGCGGGTGCGGTGGTGCGCACCGACATCGGCGGCAGCCTGTCGCTCGGCGCCGGTGGCCAACTCGGCACGGTCGACGTGGCCGGGCGCCTCGACGCGCCGGCCGGCGGCATCTCGCTGTCGGGCGGCCAGGTCACGCTGCGCTCCGGCGGCGAACTGCTGGCGCGCGGCGTGCCGCTGATCTCCACCGACAGCCGCGGCCGCCAGGTGGGGGAGGTGCGCGACGGCGGCACGGTCGACATCCAGGCCGGCGAGGTGCGGCTCGAGCGGGACGCGCTGATCGACGTGTCGGGCGCCACCGGCGAGATCGACGGCGTGGCCGACACCGGCCGCAACGGCACGCAGCTGCCGAAGCCGACGCCGAAGATCCGGCTCGACAGCGACGGCGGCCTGATCCAGGTCAAGGGCCAGGGCCTGATCGAGAGCACGCTGGTGGGCCACGCGGGCGGCCCCGGCGGTATCGGCGGACGCATCCGGATCAACATGGACGTGCCCGCCGCGCCCGGCGGTTCGCCGCTGGAGCGCCTGAGCCAGACGCTGCAGGACCCGGACTGCTTCGGCTTCTTCGTCGACGGCGCCTGCAACAACTGGCGCCAGGGCCTGGACTACGACTGGGCGCCGGGCCTGCGCAGCTTCGGCTACGAGGTCGAGGGCACGATGATCATTCCGTCGAGCCTGCTGGCGCACCTGGCGGAGAGCAAGGAGCTGGTGCTGTCCGACCGTCTGCCGGCGCCCGGCCCGGTCGGGGCGCTCGATCCGGCGCAGTTCGGGCTGACGCCGGCCGCGCTCGACCTGTTCCGCGACGCCATGTTCGGCGGCGACCTGCTGCGCGAGATCATGCAGAAGCCGGGCCAGGCCTTCGCGCTGACGCTGCGCCCGCGGTCCTTCGCGAACGGCGGCTTCGCCGACCTCGCGCTGGTGAATTCCTCGCAGGGGTCGATCCGCCTCGACGACGCGCACATCAGGATGGGCCGGGCGATCTCGCTGCAGGGCCGGATCCTCGGACACGCCGACACCTCGTCGTCGCTGAGCGCGCCGCGCCTCACGCTGCTGACCGTGCCGGGGCCAGCCTCGGCCTCGCTCGTGGCCGAGGTGCCCGAGGCCCAGGGCGAACTGAAGCTCGCGGGCCGGTTGATCGAGATCGTCTCGGGCAACGAGGCGGGCGTGTCGCCCGAAGGCACGGCGCGCATCGGCGGCTTCGGCCGTACGCGGCTCGAGGCCGGCGAGATCCGCATCGGCGGCGCGCTGCCCGAGCAGATCAACGACGACACCCGGTTGCAGCTGAACCTCGACGTCGACGGGCAACTGGTGTTCGCGGCCGGCCAGGTCTATCCGAGCACCGGCATGACCGGCGTGATCCGCGCCACCGGTTCGATCGCGGTCGAGCGGCTCGGCGAGCCTGGCGACGCGCCGCTGTCGGCCGGCGGCACCCTGCGCCTGGAGGCACCGACCATCGCGCAGAACGGCGTGCTGCGCGCGCCGCATGGCCAGATCGAACTGGCCGCGAGCGAGCGTCTCGCGCTGGGCGCCGACAGCCTGACCTCGGTGTCGGGCGCCGGCGTGGTCGTGCCCTATGGCACCCTGCTCAACGACGAGCACTGGCACGATCCCACCAAGGCGGTGGACGCGGCCAATCCCTCGGCCGGCTCGCTGGCCGCGCCGCCGGAGAAACGCATCACGCTGAAGTCGCCCGACGTGGCGCTGGCGCGCGGCGCGACCGTGGACATCGCGGGTGGCGGCGATCTCTATGCCTGGGAGTTCGTGCCCGGGCCGGGCGGCTCGTACGACGTGCTGAACCGGCCCGGCACCTACGCGATCCTGCCGGGCCAGACCGCCACCGCGCCGGCGAGCGCCGCCGAAGCGGGCCAGCGCGTGTGGCTCGCGGGCGGGCCGGGCCTGGCGGCCGGCTGGTACAACCTGCTGCCCGCGCGCTTCGCGCTCCTGCCCGGCGCCTTCGCGGTGCAGGCCACCGGCAAGGCCTGGGGCGGCGCGCTGGCGCCGGCCACGCTGGCCTCGGACGGCAGCCTGGTGATGCAGGGCCGCGGCGGCAATGCCTTGAGCGGCCAGCAGGACGCGCAGGCCTCGGCCTGGCGCGTGATGTCGGGCGGCACGCTGCGCAAGTACACCGAATACAACGAAGCCACGGCCAACGACTTCTTCTCGTCCGACGCCTTCAAGCTCACGCAGTACCGGCTGACCGGCCAGAACGTCGTCACGCCGCGGCTGCCGCGCGACGGCGGCGCCGTGGTGTTCGATGCCGGCAAGCGGCTCACGCTCGACGGCACGCTGCGCTCGGCGCCCGATGCGGGCGGTCGCGGCGGGCTGGTCGACATCGCGGGCGGCAAGATCGCGATCGTCGGCGCCGGCCTGGACGCGGCCGGCCTGCAGGCCGACGGCTACCTCGTGATCGACTCGGCGAGCCTGTCGAACTTCGGCGCCGGCAGCCTGCTGGTGGGCGGCAAGCGCCAGGGCAATGCGCTCGGCCTCGAGATCGAGGTGACGGCCACCGACATCGTGGTGCGCAACGGCGAGGGCTCCGAGCTCAGCGGGCCCGAGATCATCCTCGCGGCCAGCGAGCAGGTGGCGATCGAGGGCGGCAGCCGGGTGCGCGCCAAGGGCGCGGGCGGCCGCGGCTCGGGCAACCTGGTGATGAAGCCGAAGGCGCCGGCGGTCTACACCGATCCCGACGGCAACCTCGACGACAACGGCGACGGCGTGATCGACGCCAGGGACGCGGCCGACGACGTGCTCACCTCGCCGACGAAGGACTGGGGCGCGCTGGTGCGCCTGGCCACGGGCGACGCGGTGCAGGTGCTGCGCCAGAACGTGGACACCACGCGCGGCGGCCTGGTCACGATCGGCGCGGGCGCGCTGGTCGATGGCGGCGCCGCGCTGCTGATCGACGCGACGCGCACCACCGAGCTCGCGAGCTCGGCCCGGATCGCCGGCGCCGATTTGTCGGTGGCGGCCGGCCGCATCGGCTTCGGCGGCGGCACCGAGGGCATGGTGCTCGACAGCGGCGCGCTGGCGCAACTCGCGAACTCGCAGCGCCTGACCCTGCGCAGCTATTCGGACTTCGACTTCTACCGTTCGCTCGATCTCGGCGCGGCCGGCCTGCGTTCGCTGACCTTCGACGGCGCCGCCTTCGTCGGCCGCGGCGCGGGCGACGTGACGATCCGCGGCGATGCGGTCACGCTGATCAACAGCGGCGGCGGCACCGGTGGCAGCGGCACCGGCAACGGCGCCTTCACGCTCGATGCCGGCACGCTGGTGCTGGGCGCGGGCCGCAAGGACTTCGCGGGCTTCGGCGCGGTCACGCTGGCGGGGCGCGACCAGATCGTCGGCGCGGGCGCGGGTGCGGTGGACACCGGCGCCGCGGCGCTGACCCTGGCCACGCCGCTCTTGACCGGCCGCGGCGGCGCGGCCCAGACCATCGCCACCCAGGGTGCGCTGCGCGTGACGGGCGGCGAGGCCGGCGCGGGCACGCCGACCGACCTGCAGGACAGCCTGGGCGCGCGCCTGAGCCTGAGCGGCAAGACCATCGACTTCGGCGGCCGCGCGGTCGCGCTCGGCGGCAGCATCGGCATGACGGCGACCGGCGGCAGCCTGGTGGTGGGCGAGGGTGCCCGGATCGACGTGGGCGGCTTCGCCAAGCGCTTCTTCGACCTGGCCGAATACGCCGACGCGGGCCGCATCGACCTCGCGGCCGTGGGCGGCGACGTCCGGCTCGAGGCCGGCAGCCGGCTCGGCCTGGCGGCACACGCGGGCGGCGGCAGCGCCGGCACGTTGAGCCTGGCCGCGTCGAACGGCGGCACCGTGGTGCTCGACGGCACCATCGCCGCGCAGGCCGGCGGCGGCGGCAAGGCCGGCAGCTTCTCGCTCGACATCGAGGCGCTGCCCGACTTCGCGGGCTTCAGTCAGCGCCTGAACGACGCCGGCTTCAACCGCTCGCGCCAGTTCCGCATCCGCCAGGGTGACGTGGTGCTCGGCGGGCTCACGACGGTCGAGGACTTCGGCCTCACTGCCGACCGCGGCAGCATCGACATCGCCGGCACCGTGGACGCGCGCTCGGCCTATGGCGGCACGATCCGCATCACCGGCGGCAACGGCGTGGCGATGCGCGAGGGCGCGAAGCTGCTGGCCGGCGCGACCGGCGAACTCGGCAGCGGCCGCGTCACGCTCGAGGCGGCCGGCGGCCGGCTCGACCTGCGCGGCGGCCAGATCGACGTGGCGGGCAACGAGGGCGGCAAGGTGCGCCTGCGCGCGCGGCAGAACGCGGGCCACGACGAGATCGAGGTCGGCGCACTGAACGTCGCGGTCACGGGCGCGCGCTCGGCGGTGCTCGAGGGCACGAGCAGCTACGAGGCGCAGGACGGCACGGTCGATGCGGTCAAGGCCGAGGCGATCGCCGATGCGCGCCGCTTCAGCGCCGCCGCCGGCGCGATCGCCGGGCGCCTGGGCACCGGGCTCGCGGTCATGCCGGGCATCGAGATCCGCAGCGCCGGCGACCTCGCGCTCAACGGCGACTGGAACCTGTTCGCCGATCTGCCGGGCGCGCGCGACGGCACGCTGACCCTGCGCGCCGGCGGCAACCTGCTGATCAACGGCCACCTGAGCGACGGTTTCGACGCGGCGGACCGCAGCGGCGTGCTGCAGCCCGGTGCCTCGTGGAACCTGCGGCTGGTGGCGGGCGGCGACCTCGACTCGGCCAACGTGCTCGCGCTCAAGCCGCTGGCCGCGCAGGCCGAAGGCAAGGGCTCGGTCGTGATCGGCACCGCCAACACGGCGCAGCCCAGCGACAGCGATCCCGCACCCGACAACGGCGCCGGCAAGCTGGTGCGCACCGGCACCGGCGACCTCGAGCTGCGCGCGGGGCGCGACCTCACGCTGGCGCACAAGGAGTCGGCGATCTACACCGCGGGCCGCAAGGACACGACGGCGTGGAGCGACTTCACCACCGCCAACCCGAACGCGAGCTACGGCGTCGACGGTGGCCACCTCGACATCGGCGTGCAGGGCAGCATCGACGCCGCGCCCGCGGGGCAGCGCTTCACCGAGTGGCTCAACCGGCAGGGCACGCTGAACGCGCAGCGCTACTTCGGCCCGTACACCAACGGCGAGAACGCCGTGGGCCCCGACGGCGTGTACGGGCCCGTGATCCATCCGACCGAGCAGTCGAGCTGGTGGATCGACTACGGCCGCTTCCAGCAGGGCGTGGGCGCGCTCGGCGGCGGCAACGTGACGGTGCATGCCGGCGGCGACCTGCGCAACCTGCTGGTCGCGCTGCCCACCAACATGCGCGTGCGCGGCGGGCTCTCGGCGGGCGAGGCGATGAGCGTCGAGATGCGCAACGGCGGCGCGATGCAGGTCGAGGCCGGCGGCGCGATCCGTGGCGGCCAGTACTACGTGGCGCGCGGCGCGGGCGAGATCCGCGCGGGCGAGACCGCCGTCGGGCGCACCGTGACCCTGAGCCGCGACGACAGCGTCGGCGGCATCACGCGCACCAGCTACGGCGTGGCGCCGGTGCTCGCGCTCGGCGATGCCACCCTGAGCCTGCGCACCGCGGGCGACCTGGTGCTGCAGACGGTGGTCGATCCGCTGCTGGTCACCTACGGCGAGGGCCTGCGCGCCGACGGGCAGCAGCTCAACTACGGCGCGTACATGAGCGGCTACACCGACCGCAGCGCGCTGAAGCTGGTCTCCACCGGCGGCGACATCCATTTCGTCAACCGCGACGAGTTCATCTTCCGCGACGTGCTGCTGCGCAGCTTCGACCGCGACACGCTGGTCGGCTTCGGCGGCAACCGCTATCCGGCGCGGCTGTCGGCGGTGGCGCTCAATGGCGGGCTGTCGATCGAGGGGCCGCTGTACGTGCTGCCGGGCACCACCAACGACGTCTCGCTGGCGGCGAAGAACGACATCCGCTTCGCCGCGCCGCTCGCGATGGCCTACGCCACGCCGGCGATGATGCCCTCGCCGACCATGCCCGCCGGTGCCGGTTCGCCCTTCAGCCAGATGAACATGGAGGACATGCTCGACAACATGATCAACTGGTCGGGCGCCTCCTTCATCAAGGACCCCTACCTGCGCAGCGTCAGCAATCCCTCCGTGCTGCCGCTGGCCGGCGACTACGAGCCCAGCCGCATCTATGCCGCGGAGGGTTCGATCTTCGGGCTCGACCTCAAGGCCAACGAGCAGACCTGGGTGCGCGCGGGCACCGACATCCGCGGCGTGCGCGTGGCGGGGCGCAACCTGCGCGCCTCCGACACCACCTTGCTGGAGGCGGGCAACGACATCCTGGCCACCGTGCGGGTGGCGGCGCTCGATCGCGACAACGGCACCGGCACCGGCCTGACCGGCAACATCGAGATGCAGGGCCCGGGCACGCTGACGCTGGCGGCCGGGCGCGACATCTACGCCGACAACCTGCAGGTGCGCACGCTGGCCAACCAGCGCTACGACCGCAACAACCGGCCGGTGCCCGATACCCAGGTCAACGGCCTGCCCGCGAGCGGCGCGGCGATCACCGCCATGGCCGGGCTCAACGGCGCCGTGGGCTACGACGCCTTCGCCGCCGCCTACCTCGATCCGGCCCGCGTGGCCTCGATGCCGGACTACCTGAAGACCCGCGCGCCCGACGGCACGCAGGTGCCGATCTACCTGGTGGACCAGGTCGAGACGCGCCCCGGCGGGCAGGAGAAGACCGTGCGCCGCGGCCTGGTGTCGTACATGTTGGACATGACCGGCGAGACGCTCGCGCCGCTCGAGGCCTGGACCCGCTTCCAGGCGCTGCCCGAGCCGGCGCGCCAGCAGTTCCTGCGCCAGGCCTTCCTGCTCGAGCTGCGCGAGGCCGGCCGCGACCAGAACGAACCGGGCACCGGCGGCCTGCCGCGCAACGGCGGCTACAACCGCGGCTACGCGGCGATCGACACGCTGTTTCCGGGCAAGGACTGGAAGGGCGACGTGGCGGCCAACACGCTGATGCTGCGCACCATGGCCGGCGGCGACATCAACGTGCTCACGCCCGGCGGCGGACTGCAGGTGGCGGCGCTCGGTGCCACCGTGCCGGCCGGCTACGGCCTGGTCACGCTGGCCTCGGGCCACATCGACATCTTCGCCAAGGACGATGTCACGGTGAACCAGTCGCGCATCCTGTCCTTCGTGCCCGAGGTGACGAAGCAGGGCAGCGACCAGATCATCTGGTCCACGGTCGGCAACATCGATGCCGGCCGCGGCGCGAAGACCCTGCGCGTGCCCTCGGCGCCCGAGGTCGTCACCGACCTCGACGGCGTGACCGTGGTGCGCGAGAAGTCGGACATGAGCGGCAGCGGCATCGGCACCGTGGGCGACGGCGACGTCGACCTGGTCGCGCCGAACGGCACCGTGAATGCCGGCGATGCCGGTTTGCGCGTGGCGGGCAACCTCAACATCGCCGCGCTGCAGGTGCTCAACGCCGACAACATCCAGGTCAAGGGCGAGACCAAGGGTCTGCCGGTGGTCGCGGCCGTGAACGTCGGCGCGCTGACCAATGCCAGCGCGGCCGCGGCCCAGGCCGCGGTGGCCGCCCAGGAGAGCCTGCAGCGCGACCGCGCCGCGGCGCGCCAGGCATTGCCCTCGGTGTTCACCGTGCGCGTGCTCGGCTTCGGCAACGAGCCGGCCGAAGGCGGCGGCCGCAACCCGCCGCTGCCCGCGGCCGGACGCGCGGGCGACAGCGCGGTGCGCTACGACCCCGCGAACCCCGTGCAGCTCGTGGGCAACGGCCGGCAGTTCGATGCCCGGCAGGTGGCCCGGCTGACCGACGAGGAACGCCGCGCCTTGCAGGGCCGGTAGGTCCCACGCCATCCGCTGCCAGCGTCCCGCCTCCCGTGAACCGGGGGCGGGGCGGCAGCGTGCCCCTTTTTCGTCAGCCGATGCCTACCGAGACGGAGCCGTCATGAGCCTGAACATCCCGTGCCGCACTGCAGACCATTCCTTCGACGACGCCGCTTATGGCGAGCCGCCCGATCCGGCGCCGCGGTGCGCCGCGTTGCAGGCGATCCTGGTCGCGAACTACGAGCACCTGCGGCGCCGGCTGCTGCGCCACCTGGGCTGCCCCGACCTCGCGAGCGAATGCCTGCACGAGGCCTGGCTGCGGCTCGGCGACCTGGGCTTGGCGCACGATGTGCAGAACCCGCTGGCCTACATCCACCGCATGGCGAGCAACCTCGCCGTGGACCGGCTGCGCAGCCTGCGGCCGTGGCAGTACGCGGGGGAAGAGCAGGTTGCGCTCGATGAATTGGTCGACCGTGCGCCTGGGCCCGAATCGATTGCACAGGCGCGTTCCGATGTGGCGGCGGTGGAGCGGGCGATCGAGCGGTTGCCACGGCGGCATCGCGCGGTGTTGATCGCGTTGCGCATCGATGAGATGACGCGGGTGGAAGCGGCGGCGCGCTTCGAGCTGTCGTTGCGCAGCGTGGATACGGCGTTGCGGCAGGCGTTGGACTATTGCGCGGAGAGTGCGGGGCAAGAGGTGCTGACCGGCGTGAGCAGCTCGCGGCGCGCGCTGCGGGCAGTGGTCTAGATCAAGTTGCGCATCGCCTGCGCCGTCTCCCGCAACACCGGCAACACCCGCGCCACCGCGTCCTCCGAGCCTTCGTGCCCCATCGGCATCGTGATGTTGAGCGCGCCCACCAGCGTGCCGTGGCGGTCGCGCAGCGGCACCGCGATGCCGCGCGAGTTGAGGTCGAGCTGCTGCTCGGACAGCGCCCAGCCCTGGGCGCGGATGCGCGCGAGCTCGAGCTTCATGCGTTCCATGCTGGCGATGGTGTGCGAGGTGAAGACGGTGAGCTGGCGCGTGGCGAGCCATTCGTCGAGCTCGGTGTCGCCGCGCAGCGCGAGCATCAGCATGCCCGAGGCCGTGACCTGCGCGGGCACGCGCGCGCCGAGCACGTAGCCGGTGCTCATGCTGCGGTTGGGGCCGTTGCGCGCGATGTAGACCACCTCGTCGCCGTCCATCACGCTGAGGTAGGCGATCTCGTTGGTGCCCGCGGCCACGCGCTGCAAAAAGGGCTGCACCACGCGCGGCAACCGCGCCGATTCGAGGTAGGACTGGCCCAGCCGCAGCACACGCGGCGTGAGCCAGAACAGCTTGCCGTCGCTCGCCACATAGCCCATGTGCTGCAGGGTCAGCAGGTAGCGGCGCGCGGCCGTGCGCGTCATGTTCGTGCGCTGGCCGGCCTGGCTCGCCGTGAGGCGCGGGTTGGCGTCGTCGAAGGCCTCGATGATGCTCACGCCGCGCTCCAGGCCGGCGATCCAGTCGCGCTTGTCGAGGCCGGGCGGTGCGGGTGGGTCGTCGTTGCTCATGACCGGGAGTGTGCCTGCGCCGCCGCCCGGCCGCAGTGCCCGATGCGTGGGCAAAAACCCTAGGTTTGAACGATTGACGATCTAAAAAGATCGATGATCGAACGAAACGGTGATTTGGCGCCAGCAAGCTCGGGACGAAAGGACTATAAAGCCGGGCATCCAGCCTCGAAACGAGCGATTGACGAACGGAAAGACGCCCATGAGCCTCCCCATCAGCGGCAGCACGCAGGCCTACCTGATTCCCGGCGACCCGGTGCGCAATGTGCGGCTGCCGCGCATGTTCAACGCCGCCTTCGAGCGCTTCGGCATCGACGCGGTGCTGCTGCCGGTGCAGGTGCCGGTGCGCGACTTCGCGGTGTTCTTCAAGTCGGCCTTTCTCGCGCGCAATGTGCGCGGCATGGTGATCGCGCCGCCGCACAAGCCGCTGGTGGTCGACCTGCTCGAGGGCGCGGGCCTGTTCGGCCGCGTGGCCGGGTCGGTCAACGTGGTGCGCCGCACCGAGGCCGGCCAGCTCGAGGGCGATCTGTTCGACGGCGAAGGCCTGATCGGCGCGCTCGACCGCTTCGCGATTCCGTTTCGCGGCAAGCGCGTGCTGATCCTCGGCGCGGGCGTGAGCGCCGCTGCCATCGGCGTGGCGCTGGCCGAGGGCGGCACGGTCGATGGCGCCGAGTACATCGCCTTCTACGACAGCTCCGCGGGCAAGGCCGCGGGCGTGGCCGCCAAGCTCGATGCCTTCTTCGACGCCCGCGTGGTGGCGGTGGACAGCAACGCGCCCGAGGGCTACGACCTGGTCGTCAATGCCACGCCGCTGGGCCTGGCCGACGACGATGCAGCGCCGGTCGACGTGGCGCGCATGGACGGCCACGCGGCGCTGTTCGACATCCTGCTGCGCAACCAGCCCACGCCGCTGGTGCGCGCGGCGCGTGCACGCGGCCTCAACGCGCAGGCCGGCTTCGAGATGCTGATCCAGCAGATGCCGCACTACTTCGACTACTTCGGCCATGCCGATGCGGCCGCGGCGCTGCGTGCCGACTCGGACTTCCTGCGCGAGATCGTCTATCCCGACGCGATGCGCGCCGAGATCGCCACGCCGTTGCGTTACGGCGCGGCCTGAACCTCTTTTTTTATTTGGCTTCGCGCATGATTTCCGGCAAGACCACGCTCATCGCCCACCTGGGCTATCCCACCGAGGCCTTCAAGGCCCCGATGATCTACAACCCCTGGTTCGAGCAGCAGGGCATCGACGCGGTGGTGGTGCCGATGGGCGTGAAGCCCGAGGACTACGCGGCCTCGCTCGCGCAGATCTTCCGCTTCAGCAACCTGCGCGGCGCGCTGGTGACGATGCCGCACAAGGTCACGACCATGTCGCTGGTCGACGAGGTCACGCCCACCGCGCGCATCGCGGGTGCCTGCAACGCGATCCTCAAGCGGGCCGACGGCACGCTGCTGGGCGACCAGTTCGACGGCGCGGGCTTCGTGCGCGGCGTGGAGCGCAAGGGCCGGCCTTTCCGGGGCACGCGCGTGCTGGTGTCGGGCGCGGGCGGGGTGGGCTCGGCCATCGCGGCCTCGATCGCGGCGGCCGGTGCGGCCGAGCTGATGCTGTTCGATGCGCATGCGGCCTCGGCCGAGGCGCTGGCGGGGCGGCTGCGTGAGCACTATCCACAGCTGAAGGTGGCCACCGGCTCGAAGGACCCGGCGGGCTTCGACGTGATCGTCAATGCCACGCCGCTGGGCATGAAGGCCGACGATCCGCTGCCCTTCGACATCGAGCGCATCGATGCCGGCACTTTCGTCGGCGAGGTCGTGATGAAGACCGAGTACACGCCGCTGCTCGAGGCGGCGCGCGCCAGGGGCTGCGCGGTGCAGGTCGGCACCGACATGCTGTTCGAGATGATCCCGGCCTACCTCGAGTTCTTCGGCTTCGGCAGCGCGACGGCCGACGAGTTGCGGGCCAGCGCGCGGCTGAGTTACTGAGATGAAAGACAAACAGCCGAACGCAGAGGACGCGAAGGTTTCGCGAAGAACGCAAAAGGGATTCAAGAAAATTTTTGAGACTTTCTTTCGCGACCTTCGCGGAACCTTCGCGTCCTCTGCGTCCGGAAGTCCGCTCCCGTATTCGACCCCCTCACATCGCCCCCTGACATGAGCATCTTCGAAGGCTTTCTCTCCACTTCCGAAACCCTGGGCGCCTTCAGCGACCGTGCCTTCGTCGATGCGATGCTGCGCTTCGAGGCCGCGCTCGCGCGCGCGCAGGCAGCCGAGGGGCTGATTCCCGAGAGCGCGGCGCACTCGATCGTCGGCAGCTGCAAGGTCGAGCTGTTCGACGTGGCCAAGATCGTGCGCGAGAGCGGCCGCGCGGGCAGCGTGGCGATCCCGCTGGTGAAGGCGCTGCGCGAAGCGGTCGGGCTCTTCAATGCCGAGGCGGCGCCCTTCGTGCACTTCGGCAGCACCAGCCAGGACGTGATCGACAGCGCGATGTCGCTGGTCACGCGCGAGGCGGTGGCGCTGATCGAGACCGACCTCGCCAAGGCGGCCGAGGCGCTGCTGCAGCTCGCGGTGCAGCATGCGGCCACGCCGATGCTCGCGCGCACGCTGATGCAGCCGGCCTCGGTCACCAGCTTCGGCTTCAAGTGCGCGGGCTGGGCCGCGCCGCTGGTGCGCGGCCGCCTGCGGCTGCGCGAGGCCGCGCGCCATGCGCTGCAACTGCAACTCGGTGGCGCAGTCGGCACGCTGGCGCAGATGGGGCCGCAGGCGGGCGCGGTGCGCGCGCGCATGGCGAAGGAACTGGGCCTGGCCGACCCCGGCGCGACCTGGCACACGCAGCGCGACGAATGGGTGGCGCTGGGTTGCGAGCTCGGTCTGCTGACGGGTAGCCTCGGCAAGATCGCGGTCGACGTCTCGCTGCTGGGCCAGTACGAGGTGGCCGAGGTGGCCGAGCCCAGCGAGCCCGGGCGCGGCGGCTCGTCGGCCATGCCGCACAAGCGCAACCCGGTGGCGTCGATGGTGGCGATCGCCGCCGCGCATCGCGCGCCGCAGCGCGTGGCGGCCTTGCTCGGCGCCATGCCGCAACAGCACGAGCGCGCGCTCGGCGCCTGGCAGGCCGAGCTCGGCGAATGGCCGCAGCTGCTGATGTCTGCGCACGGCAGCGTGCGCGCCATGGCGGCGGCGCTGCCGGGCCTGCAGGTGGATGCCGCGCGCATGCGCGCCAACATCGACCGGCTGCGCGCCGAGCTGCCGCGCGACGCGGCCGACGAATGGTTCGATCCCGCGCTGGCCGTGCGCGCCGGCGAGATCGCGCTGGCCGAGGTGAAGGCACTGCGCGCGCAACTGCTGCCCACCTGAGATTCGCAAGAACACACGAACAAGGATTCCCGGACATGACTTCCTCTTCCGACACCCCCGCCGACGGCTACGAATCGGGCCTGCTCAACCGCCGCCGCGTGCTCGGCGACGCCTGGGTCGACCGCTCGCTGGCCAACCGCAACAGCTTCAATGCCGAGTTCCAGGAACTGATCACGCGCCATGCGTGGAACGACATCTGGGGCCGCCCCGCGCTGGGCGACAAGACGCGCCGTTTCATGGTGCTGTCGATGATGCTCGGCATCCACGCCTACGAGGAATTCGCGATGCACGTGCGCGCGGCGCTCGACGGCCCGCCCGAGTCGCGGCTCACGCCCGAGGACATCAAGGAAGTGATCATGATGGCCGCCATCTACTGCGGCGTGCCGGTCGCCAACCACGCCTTCGGCATCGCCACCGGCATCCTGCGCGAGAAGGGCCTGCTGCCTGCGGCGGCGCAGTGAGCGCGCCGCAAGGACCACCAGCAAACCTGAAGGGCCGCTGGCACGCCGGCTTCGCGCTGCTGCTGCCGTTGCTGCTCGCGGCCCAGCCGGTGGCCACCGACAGCTACCTGCCGGCACTGCCCGCGATCGCCAGGGAACTCGGTTCGGCCAGCACCAGCCTCACGCTGTTCGTGCTGGCCTTCGGCTTCGCGCAACTGCTGTGCGGACCGCTGGCCGACCGCTTCGGCCGCCGGCCGGTGCTGCTGGCGGGCCTGGGCTGCTATGCGCTGGCTGCGCTCGGCGGCGCCTTCGCGGGCAGCGTGTTCATGCTGGCCGGCTGGCGCACCTTGCAGGGCTTCTCGATGGCGGCGATCCTGGTCTGCGCGCGCGCGGCGGTGCGCGATCTCTATCCGGCCCACGAGGGCCCGCACGTCATGGCGCGCGGGCTCACGGGGCTGGGCGTGGTCGGGCTGGTGGCGCCGCTGCTCGGCGCCTGGCTGGTGCAGGGCGCGGGCTGGCGCTGGGTGATGGGCGCGATGGCGCTCTATGCGCTGGTGCTGTTCGCGCTGTGCTGGCGCTCCTTCGGCGAGACCCGGCCGAGCTTCGTCGATACGCCTTCGGCGCCGCGCGGCAGCACGCGCGTGGTGTTCGCGAGCCGCGCCTTCCGTGCCTGGGCCTCGGTGGCGGCCTCGACCTACGGCGGGCTGTTCTGCTTCCTGCTGCTGTCGCCGATGGTCTACATAGGCTACCTCGGCTGGTCGCCGGCCTGGTACGGCTGGATCCCGGCCGGCGGTTCGCTGGTCTACATCTTCAGCACCACCATGTGCCGCCGGCTGCTGCGCCGCCACGGGCCGGTGCGCACGGTGCAACTGGGCGCCTCGCTGAGCGTGGCGGGCGCCACGATCCAGGCGCTGGGCTGCTGGCTCGCGCCGCTGAGCGCGGTGCCGCTGCTGGCGGGCCACGCGGTCTATTGCCTGGGCCACGGCATCCACCAGCCCTGCGGCCAGGCCGGCGCGGTGGGCGACCTGCCGCAGCTCGCGGGCCGCGCCGTCTCGTGGTCGGGCTTCGGCATGATGATGGTCGCCTTCTGCGTCGGGCAGTTCGCCGCGCTGTTCGTCGATGCCGACTATTCGAACGGCGCCTGGCCGATGGTGATCCCCATGGTCGCCGCCGCCTGCTCGCTGCTGGCCATCGCCTTCTTCTGGCTTCCCCGTCTTCATCCCCTCTCGAAGGAATCCGCACCATGACCCGTCTGAACCTCGTCCGCGAAGGCAATGGCCCGATCGTCGTGCTGAGCCATGCGCTCGGCTGCGACCTCCGCATGTGGGACGGCGTGGCCGCGCAGCTCGCGCGTGCCCACACCGTGCTGCGCTACGACCACCGCAACCACGGCGCCTCGGAGCGCGTGCCGGGCGCTTTGCGCATCGAGACGCTGGCGCAGGACGCGGCCGAGCTGATCCAGCGCGAGGCCGGCGGCGAGCCGGTGCACTTCGTCGGCCTGTCGATGGGCGGCATGACGGCGCAGGCGCTGGCCGTGCGCCATCCCGAGCTGCTGCGCACCGTGACCATCGCGAACTCCTCGGCCCACTATCCCGACCAGGCACCCTGGCGCGCGCGCGCCGAGACCGTGGCCGCGCGCGGCGTGGCCGCGATCGCGCCGGGCGCGGTGTCGCGCTGGCTCACGCCGGCCTTCGCCGCCACGCCAGAGGGGCAGGTGGCCGCCGAGCAGCTGCAGGCGGTGCTGCTGGCCAACGATCCGCAGGCCTACATCGAGAGCTGCAACGCGGTGGCGGCCATCGATTTCCGCGACAGCAACCGCCGCATCGCGGTGCCCACGCTGGTGATCGGCGGCCTGCAGGACGAGGCCACGCCGTTCGCGATGTCGGAAGCCATCGCCGCGGCGATCCCCCACGCGCGGCTCGCCAGCATCGATGCGGCCCATGTGAGCGCGGTCGAGCGGCCGGTCGAATTCGCGCAACTGCTGATCGATTACTGGCGCAGTCTCTGATTCGGCGGGGTTATCGATGGCCCATCGGACCTAGGTGTAACCCCTGATTCGTGCGAAATTCGCACGATGGCGTTCGATGATCGATCAAAGGTCGCGCTAAATGGTTGTGGGCACGGGCCGGCGTTCCTAAAGTCGCTCCCGTGAACACGCACCAGCCCTCCGCCGACCTTTCGCAGCGCGCCGCGCCGCGCATGCACCGCTCGATCGCCACCGTCTCGCTCAGCGGCACGCTGCGCCAGAAGCTCGAGGCGATCGCCGCAGCGGGCTTCGACGGCATCGAGCTGTTCGAGAGCGACTTCGTCAACTTCAAGGGCACGGCCGTCGAGCTGCGCGGCCTCGCGGCCGACCTGGGCCTGGCGATCGACCTCTACCAGCCGTTCCGCGACTTCGAAGGCATGCCCGAGCCGCAGTTCCGCCGCGGCCTGGAGCGCGCCGAGCGCAAGTTCGAGCTGATGGCCGCGCTGGGCGTGCCGCTGATGCTGTGCTGCTCGAACACCTCGCCGCTCGCGCTCGACGATCCCGCGCGCGCCGCCGCGCAGCTGCATGCGCTGGCCGAACGCGCCGCGGCCCATGGCCTGCGCGTGGGCTTCGAGGCGCTGGCCTGGGGCCGCTTCACCTCGCGCTATTGCCAGGCCTGGGACCTCGTGCGGCGCGCCGGCCATCCCGCGCTGGGCCTGATCCTCGACAGCTTCCACACGCTGTCGCTGCGCGACGATCCGGCCGGCATCGCCGACATCCCGGGCGAGAAGATCTTCTTCCTGCAGATGGCCGATGCGCCGCAGCTTTCGATGGACGTGCTGCAGTGGGCGCGCCACCACCGCGTGTTCCCGGGGCAGGGCGACTTCGACGTGGCGGGCTTCTATGCGCAGGTGCTGCGCGCCGGCTACACCGGGCCGCTGTCGCTCGAGATCTTCAACGACCTGTTCCGTGAGACGCCGAACCGCCGCACCGCGGTCGATGCGATGCGCTCGCTGCTGTACCTCGAGAGCCAGGTGCGCGAGTCCGTTCCCTCGGCACGGCCCTTGTTGTTCGATCCGCCGAATGCGCCGGCCTTTCGCGGACTGTCCTTCATCGAGTTCGCGGCCGACGAGTCTTCGGCCGGCGCGCTCGGCACGCTGCTGCAGCAACTGGGCTTTCGCCGCGCGGGCCGCCATCGCTCGAAGGCCATCACGCTCTACCGCCAGGGCGACATCCACATGGTCGTGAATGCGCAGCCCGAGAGCTTTGCGCGCACGCGCTTCGAGGCGCACGGCACCTCGGTCTGCGCGCTGGGCGTGCGCACCGACGATCCGCAGGCCGCGGTGGCGCGCGCCACCGCGCTGTGCTCGCAGCGGCACGACAGCCCGGTCGGCCCCGGCGAGCAGGCCGTGCCCGCGATCGTGGTGCCCGGCGGCAACCTGCTGCATTTCATTCCGTCGTCGCTCGGCGCCACGGGGCTCTACGAGGCCGACTTCATCCTCGAGCCCGGCGAAGCGCAGGGCGAAGCGCAGGGCGAAGAGGAGGGCGATGGCGCCGGACTGCGCGCCATCGACCACGTCGCGCTCGGCCTCGCGCTCGACCAGCTCGACACCTGGGTGCTGTTCTCGCGCGCCGTGCTCGGGCTCGAGGTCGGCGAGAGCCTGGAGCTGGCCGATCCCTTCGGCCTGATCAAGAGCCGTGGCGTGGCCGATGCCACGCGCAGCCTGCGGCTCGTGCTCAACGTCTCGCTGAGCCAGCGCACGCGCACCGCGCGCACCGTGCATGCGCAGGGCGGCGGCGCGGTGCACCACGTGGCGCTGCGCAGCGACGACATCTTCGCGTCGGTGGCGCGGCTGCGCGCCAACGGCGTGCGCTTCGTGCCGATCTCGGACAACTACTACGACGACCTCGCCACGCGCATCGAGCTCGATGCCGCGTTGCTCGAACGCATGCGCGACGCGGGCGTGCTGTTCGACCGCTCGCCGGCCGGCGACTACCTGCACATCTACACCGAGAGCTTCGGGGACGGCCTGTTCTTCGAGGTGGCGCAGCGCATCGGCGGCTACGACGCCTACGGCGCGCTCAACGCGCCGGCGCGCATGGCCTCGCAGGCCCAGGACTGATTTCCCTTTCGTTCATCCATTCACCCGCTCATCCTCGTCCACACCGGAGACAACCCATGGCGAACACCAAGGCTCACGAGCCACAAGGCAAGCACCAGTCGAAGAAGGCCGCCGCCAGCGGCTGGATCGGCTCGGCGCTCGAGTACTACGACTTCTTCATCTACGCCACCGCCGCGGCGCTGATCTTTCCGCAGATCTTCTTTCCCAAGGGCGACCCGACCACGGCCATCATCGCCTCGCTCGCGACCTACGGCGTGGGCTATGTCGCGCGGCCCATCGGCGCCTTCGTGCTCGGCCACTGGGGCGACACGCACGGGCGCAAGCAGGTGCTGATCCTGTGCATGTTCCTCATGGGCTTCTCGACCGTGGCCGTGGGCCTGCTGCCCACCTACGACCAGATCGGCCTGGCGGCGCCCGCGCTGCTGGTGATCCTGCGGCTGATCCAGGGCTTCGCGGTGGCCGGCGAGATCTCGGGCGCGAGCTCGATGATCCTCGAGCACGCGCCCTTCGGCCGACGCGGCTTCTTCGCGAGCTTCACGCTGCAGGGCGTGCAGGCCGGCCAGATCATGGCGGCCGCCGTGTTCCTGCCGCTCGCGCACTACATGCCCGAGGAGGCCTTCAATTCATGGGGCTGGCGCATCCCGTTCCTGCTGAGCTTCGTCGTCATCATCGCGGGCTACGTCATCCGCCGCGAGGTCGACGAGACCCCGGCCTTCGCCGAGGCCGACAAGAAGGGCGAGGTGCCGCGCTCGCCGATCGTGCAGGCCTTCACCGACAGCTGGGCCGACATGCTGCGCGTGGTCTGCATGGCGCTGATGAACGTGATCCCGGTGGTCGCCACCATCTTCGGCGCCGCCTACGCGGTGCAGTCGGCCTACGGCATCGGCTTCCAGAAGGACGTCTACCTGTGGATCCCGGTGCTCGGCAACATCCTCGCGGTGCTGGTGATCCCGTTCGTGGGCAACCTCTCGGACCGCATCGGCCGCAAGCCGCCGATCATCGTCGGCGCGCTGGCCTCGGGCCTGCTCTCGTTCGCCTACCTCTATGCCATCAGCGTGCGCAACGTGCCGCTCGCGATCTGCATGTCGCTCTTGATGTGGGGCATCGTCTACCAGGGCTACAACGCCACCTTCCCGAGCTTCTATCCCGAGCTGTTCCGCACCCGCAACCGGGTGTCGGCCATGGCCATCTCGCAGAACATCGGCACCACCTTCACGGCCCTGCTGCCCGCGCTGTTCGCCGCGGTCGCGCCGCCCGGCTCCAGCAACATCTGGCTCACCGTGGGCAGCATCACCTTCGCCGTGACCGTGCTGGCCGCGCTGGCCGCGATCAGCGCGCGCGAAACCTACCGCGTGCACATGAACGACCTCGGCGATCCGAATGCCGTGCCGGTCGACAAGGCCGAGTACGATCGCCTGCGGGCCCAGACCCTGGGCGCGAGCCCGGTGACGGCGCGCGCCACGGCCTGACGCCGCAGGGGTGGGGCGGCGGAAGACCTTGCACCTGACAAGGCCGCCGCCGCGCGGAAGAATGGCGGCCATGACCAGCCCATCCTCCTCCCACCTCAAGATCGATTTCGTCTCGGACGTCTCCTGCCCCTGGTGCGCCGTCGGCCTGGGCTCGCTCGAGGCCGCGATCGCCCGCGTGGCGCCCGGGGTGACGGCCGAGCTGCACTTCCAGCCCTTCGAGCTCAACCCGCAGATGCCGCCCGAGGGCCAGGACACCTTCGAGCACCTGAACCAGAAATACGGTTCCACGCGCGAGCAGCAGGCGCAGATGCGCGAGGCCATCCGCCAGCGCGGCGAGGCCGTCGGCTTCGTCTTCAATCCCGAGGGCCGGCCGCGCATCTACAACACCTTCGACGCGCACCGGCTGCTGCACTGGGCCGAGCTCGAGGACGCGGCCAAGCAGGTCGCGCTGAAGAAGTCGCTGCTCAAGGCCTACTTCACCGATGCCGAGAATCCTTCCGACCCCGAGGTGCTGGTGCGGCTCGCGGCAGCGGCGGGTCTCGATCCGGCGCGGGCGCGCGAGATCCTGGCCAGCGACGAGTACGCGGACGAGACCCGTGCGCGCGAACGCATGTACACCGACGCCGGCATCCATTCGGTGCCGGCGATCATCATCAACGACCAGCACCTGATCTCGGGCGGCCAGCCGGTGGAGGTGTTCGAGCGCGCGCTGCGGCAGATCGCGGGGGCGCAGCCCAGCGGGGTGGTGTCGGCCTGAAGCCTTTCAGCCGTCTTGGGCCGCGGGGGCGTTTCGCCTTGAAACGAAGCTGACTCGCGGCTTTACACGGCGCTGGCATGCTGGGGTCAACCGCGCACCGACGGCGCGGGTTGAACCCACCATGCACACGTTTCCGATCCGGTCGCGCCTCGCGAAGGGCGCATGGATGGCGGCCGCCGCGCTGTGGCTCGCGGGCTGCGCGCTCGGCACGCGGCCCGATGCCCCGCCGCTCGCATTGCGCGGCGCACCGCCAGATGCATTGACCCAGCTGCGTTGGCTCGACCGCGTGAGCTGGGGCGCGAATGCGAGCGGCCAGGCCGAGGTTGCGAAGCAGGGCCTGGCGGTGTGGATGGGGCGGCAACTGAAGCCCGCACCGCAGCCGCTGCCGCGCGAAGCCCAGGCGCAGATTGATGCGATGGAGATCGTGCGCACCCCTGTCGACACGCTCGCGATCGCGCTCGATGCCGAGCGCAGGGCGACCGACGCGTTGCCCGACGAGGACCAGAAGAAGGCCGCGCGCCAGGCCTACCAGCAGCACCTGAACCGGCTCGCGCGCGAGGCGCAGCAGCGCTCCATGCTGCGCGCGCTCTATTCGCCGAACCAGCTGCAGGAGCAGATGACCTGGTTCTGGACGAACCACTTCAACGTCAGCCTGCGCAAAGGTGGCGACATGCGCGCGCTGATCGGCGACTACGAAGAGAACGCGATTCGTCCGCATGCGCTGGGGCGTTTTCGCGACCTGCTCGGCGCCACGCTGCACCATCCCGCGATGCTGGGCTATCTCGACAACGCGCAGAACGCCGCTAATCGCATCAACGAGAACTACGCGCGCGAGCTGATGGAGCTGCACACGCTGGGCGTGGGCAGCGGCTACTCGCAGGCCGATGTGCAGGAACTCGCGCGCGTGCTCACCGGCGTGGGCGTGAGTCTGCAGTCGGCCGATGCGCCGCCGCCGAAGCTCAAGGCCGCGATCGCCGCCGACTACCGGCGCCAGGGCCTGTTCGAGTTCAATCCCAACCGCCACGACTACGGCCCCAAGACGCTGCTCGGCGAGCCGATCCGCGGCCGCGGCCTGGCCGAGGTCGACGAGGCGCTCGACCGCCTTGCGCGCGCGCCGGCCACCGCGCGCTTCGTCTCGCGCAAGCTCGCCGTCTATTTCGTGGCCGACGATCCATCGAATGCGCTGGTCGAGCGCATGGCCGCGAGCTTCACGCGCAGCGATGGCGACATCGCCGCCACCTTGCGCACGCTGTTCGAGTCGCCTGAGTTCTCCGCCTCGTTGGGCCGCAAGTTCCGCGACCCGGTGCACTATGCAGTGGCCGGCGTGCGGCTGGCCTACGATGGCCGCGTGGTGGCGAACGTGGGCCATATGCTCAATTGGATCGACCGCATGGGCCAGCCGCTCTATGGTCACGAGACGCCCGACGGCTATCCGCTGCACGAGGCTGCGTGGGCCAGCGCGGGGCAGATGAACACGCGCTTCGAGATCGCGCGCATTCTGGGCGCGAGCGGTGCCCTGCTGTTCCGCACCGACGCCAAGGCGCCGCTCGAGAGTCCGGCCTTCCCGCCGCTGGCCGAGTCGCCCGCGGTGCGCGAGATGCAGACCGGCTTTAGCGCCGGCACGCGCGAGGTGCTCGCGCAGGCGAAGAACCCGCCCGAATGGAACACGCTGCTGCTGGCCGCGCCCGAGCTGATGCGCCGCTAGCGCCACCTTGAAGAAGGACAAGCCGATGCAACGCCGAGAACTGCTCCGTTTCGCCGCCGCCGCGCCGCTGGCCGGCGCCGCCGCCCGCCTGATCGCCGCGCCGGCCACCGAGGGCGCCAAGCTGCTGGTCGTGTTCCTGCGCGGTGCCTACGACAGCACCAGCCTGCTGGTGCCCACCTCGAGCGACTTCTACTACGCCTCGCGGCCCGGCATCGCGATCGGGCGACCGGGCGCCAGCGGCGGCGCGCTGCCGCTCGATGCCGACTGGGGCCTGCATCCCGCGCTCGCGCAGAGCGTGATGCCCCTGTTCCAGCAGAAGCAGGCCGCGTTCATCGCCTTCGCCGGCACCGACGACCTCACGCGCAGCCACTTCGAGACGCAGGACGGCATCGAGCTGGGCCAGGCACTCGACCGCCGGCGCGACTACCGCTCGGGCTTCCTCAACCGCCTCGCCGGCGTGCTCGGCGCGGGGCCGCTCGCCGACGTCTCGCCGATGGCCTTCACCGACCAGTTGCCGATCTCGCTGCGTGGCGATGCGAGGGCCGCCAACATGGCGCTCGCGGGCAATGCGCGGCCCACCCTCGATGCGCGCCAGAGCCAGCTCATCGCCTCGATGTACCGCGACACCCCGCTCGCGCAGACCGTGGCCGAGGGCTTCCAGGTGCGCGACGAGGTGCGGCGCGCGATGCAGGCCGAGATGGATGCCGCGAGCCGCAACGCGATGACCGCCAAGGGCTTCGAACTGGTGGCACGCCGCATGGCCGCGCTGATGCGCGAGCGCTACGACCTCGGCTTCGTCGATGTCGGCGGCTGGGACACCCACGTGGGGCAGGGGGCGGCCACCGGCTACCTCGCGAACCGCTTCGAGGAACTGGGCCGCGGCCTTGCGGCCTTCGCGCAGGAGATGGAGCCCGAGAACTGGCGCCAGACCGTGGTGGTGGTCATCAGCGAGTTCGGCCGCACCTTCCGCGAGAACGGCAACAAGGGCACCGACCATGGCCATGGCACGGTCTACTGGGTGCTCGGCGGCGGCCTCTCGGCGCAGGCCGGCGGCCGCGTGGTCGGCGAGCAGCAGGCGCTGACGGCCACCACGCTGTTCCAGAACCGCGACTATCCGGTGCTCAACGAATACCGCGCGGTGCTCGGCGGTCTGTTCCAGCGCATGTACGGGCTCTCGCCCGCGCAGGTCGCGAAGGTGTTCGACGGCGTAACGCCGAAGGACCTGAAGCTGGTGTGAGGCTCACCAGAACTTCCACCAGGGCCTGCGCACCGGCGCGGGCGCGGCCGAGGTTGCGGGCCGCTTCGCGCGCGCGGGCACGCCGCCCATTGCATTCGCACTGAAGCGCACGCTCGGCGAAGCCTTCGCGGCGGCGGCGGCGCGCGCGCGGCCGTAGTTCATCGTCGGCGGCGCGAAGTTCGACGGCATGCCGTCGTCGTGCACGGCCAGGGTGCCGCCCGCGCGTTCCACCAGCAGCTGGTAGTAGTGCCAGACGTTGTCCTCGGGGCCGTTGACGATGCGGTTGTAGGCGCGGCGCCAGGGCCAGAACAGCTGCTCGCGCTGAGCGCTGCGCATGCCGGGGTAGCTGTCGTCGCCGAGCGCGACCACGCCCCATTCGGCGCCATGGTTGCGGCGGAACACCTCGCCCACGTAGCTGCCCAGGCCCTTGGCGTAGTCGAAGACCTGCGCGTCGCTGGGCTTGTCGTTGCGCGCGCGCAGGTGCAGTTGCTGCAGCAGCGCCTCGACCTTGCGGATGCTGGCATCGGTGAAGTCGAGCGCCACGTCGAAGTTGCGGCGCGCGCGCTCGATCATCTCGGCCGCGGCCTCGGTGGCCTCGGCTTCGATGCGGCGGTCGGGGATGAAGCCCATCGCTCGGCGCCCGTCTCAGAACGAGGGCACGGGATTGCGGCCCTGCACCAGCGCATAGGCGCCGTTGCGCAGGCTGTAGACCAGCTGCTCGTCGACGGTCTGCACGCGCAGGTCGTTCGCATCGCGCGTGCGCGCGCCCTTGAAGACGATCTGCAGCTCGCCCGGATCGTCCTGCGTGCCAAGCGCGAACTCGGGCTTGCCGTCGATGCGGAAGCAGGCGCCGCGCGGCGCTTCCTCGGGGCGCGTGGCCTGCAGCACCGACTCGCAGGCGCCGTCGGCACCGCCGTTGTCGGCGCCCAGCGGCACGCCCTCGATCAGTTGGCGCACCTCGGCCGCGCCGATCTCGTAGACCGAGAGCCAGCTGCCGCAGTAGCCCTGCCAGCAGCTGCCGCTCGTGACGGTCAGCACGAAGCGCTGCGGCGCGATGCGCTCCACGCGCGTGAGGCCGATGTTGCCCGAGAAGCCGAGGTAGTCGACGCCGTCGTTGCGGCCCGCGAGCTTCCAGCCCGCGTCGCCGTGCTCGAAGAAATAGGCACCGAGCCATGCGCCGGCCACATGGGCATCCATCGGCTGGCCGCGGTCGTCCACCGGCACGGTCTCGGTGAGCAGCACGGCATGCGTGTCGTCGAGCCGGACCACCTCGCGCGGCGAGACCTGCGCACGGGTCGGAGAGAAGCCCTCGGTCATCGGCTTGCCGTCGTTGCCGATCTCGGGCAGCTGCACGTCATCGGTGCGGCTCGCGGTCTCGCCGGCGGGCGGCGGCTCGAACAGCAGCGCCATCAGCGCGTCGCGCTGCAGCGTGGCCGAGAATTCGGGCCGGGGCGTGGCGGGCGGCGCCGGGTCCGCGGCGGCGGGCATGGCCTCCGCGGCGGCCGTGTCCTGTGCCGAAGTCGCACTTTCGGATTCGTTCTTCGTGCAACCCGCGAGCAGCATGAACATCACGGTACTAACGGCGAGCCCCGCGAGCGATGCAAGGGGCCGGCGGTGCGGAACAGGGCGGTTCGACGGGGTCGTTGTGCGCATGCGGGCATTGTTGCTCAAGCCGCGCCGATGACCCCGCGCGGGCGGCGCGACCGCGCTTCCCTTCAGAATCGGGCGTGCGGCGCGCGCATCGGCACGCCGCCCCTTCCGAAGAATCCCCGTTCGCACTGGAGCCTCTTTCATGACCACCACCTCGACGCTGTTGCAACTGCTGGGCACCGAACTGCCGCTGATCCAGGCTCCCATGGCGGGCGTGCAGGGCAGCGCGATGGCGATCGCCGCGAGCAATGCGGGCGCGCTGGGCTCGCTGCCCTGCGCGATGCTCTCGAACGACGCGATCCGCACCGAAGTCGCGGCGATCCGCGCGGGCACGACGAAGCCCTACAACCTCAACTTCTTCTGCCACCAGCCGCCGATGCCGAGTGCCGAGCGCGAGGCCACCTGGCGCGCCGCGCTCGGTCCCTACTACGCCGAGTTCGGCATCGACCCCGCGGGCATCGCGGCCGGCCCGGGCCGCAATCCGTTCAGCGCCGAGATCGCCGAGCTGCTGGCCGAATTCCGTCCGCCGGTGGTGAGCTTCCATTTCGGACTGCCCTCGGCCGAGCTGCTCGCGCGCGTGAAGGGCTGGGGCGCCAAGGTGCTGGCCTCGGCCACCACGGTCGAGGAGGGCCGCTGGCTCGCGGCGAACGGCGCCGACGCGGTGATCGCGCAGGGCCTCGAGGCCGGCGGGCATCGCGGCCATTTCCTGTCGCACGATCTCACGGCGCAGCTGGGCACCTTCGCGCTGCTGCCGCAACTGGCGCAGACCTTGCGCGTGCCGGTGATCGCCGCGGGCGGTATCGCCGATGCGCAGGGCGTGGCGGCCGCGATGGCGCTGGGCGCGGCGGGCGTGCAGGTGGGCACGGCCTACCTGCTGGCCAACGAGGCCACCACCAGCGCCATGCACCGCGGGGCGCTCAAGAGCGAGGCCGCGCGCCACACGGCGCTGACCAACCTGTTCACCGGCCGGCCCGCGCGCGGCATCGTCAACCGCGTGATCCGCGAACTGGGCCCGATCGGCCCCGCGCCCGAGTTCCCGCTCGCCACCTCGGCGATCGCGCCGCTGCGCGCCAAGGCCGAGGCCCAGGGCAGCGGCGACTTCTCGCCGCTGTGGTCGGGCCAGAACGCGAGCGGCTGCCGCGAACAACCCACCGCCGATATCACGCGCTCGCTCGCCGAAGGCTTCAAGGCTTCGGTGCGCTGACAGGACCTTCCGCTTTCCTCTTCCATCGACATGACCACGCTCCAACTGCCTCTCCAATTCCTCGAACAACCGACCGCCGCCGGCACGCGCGACCCCTGGCTGCTGGTGCTGATGCATGGCGTGGGCAGCAACGAGCAGGACCTGTTCGGCCTCGCGCGCCTGATGCCGCCGCAGTTCCACGTGCTGAGCCTGCGCGCGCCCTATGTGCTCACGCCGGGCTCCTATGCCTGGTTCGAGTTCGAGGTGCTGCCGGACGGCCAGCGCCGCATCGACGAGGACCAGGAGCGCGAGAGCCGCTTCCTGGTCGGCGAGATGCTGGCCTCGGCCTCGGCGCAGCTGGGTATTCCACCCGAGCGCGTGGTGGTCGGCGGCTTCAGCCAGGGCGGGATCATGGCGCTGTCGCTGCTGCTGACCAGGCCCGCGTCGATGCGCGCCGCGATGGTCTGGCACAGCCGGCTGCTGCCGCAGGTGCTGCCCCTGGTGGCCGCGCCCGAGGCCTTCGAGGGCAAGTCGCTGTGGGTGAGCCATGGCAGCGCCGACAACGTGATTCCGCCCGCGGCCGCGCAGGCCACTCGCGAACTGGCGCGCGGCCTGCCGCTCGCGCTCGCGGGCAGCGATTTCCCCGGCGGCCACGAGATCCGGCCGGCCGAGTTGCAGGGCACGCTGGCCTGGCTGCAGTCGCTCACGGCCGCGCACTGAGCGCCGAGCGCGCGCCCCGGAAACCGGTGGCGCCGCAGGCGTGTCGAAGGTGGGCTGAACTTCCGTGTGGCGAGGGCGTCACACGGGGTTACGAGGACCGGCGCGTTCCGGTCCTCTTGTTCGTGCAACATGACGGTACGTCATCACGCACCGCACGCCACAGGAGAGACACGCCGCCATGCCCGAGAACGACAACAACGACTTCCGTGCCGAACGCGACATGAGCACCGCGGGCGAGACCCGCGACTACGCACCGCGCCGCGAACGCTCCATGCTGCCGTGGGCACTGCTCGTGCTGGTGCTGCTGGTGGCCGGCTACTTCGGCTGGCGCTGGTACCAGCAGCAGCAACAGCCCGTGGCTCCGCCGGTGGCCGCCACCACGCCCGAGGACGCACCGCCCGCACCCGCGCCGGCCCCCGTGGCCTCGGGGCCGCAGAATCCGGTCGACGCGCTCGCGCCGCCTGATGCCGCACTGCCCTCGCTGGCCGATTCCGACTCGCGCGTGCTGAAGGCGCTGGCCGAACTGCTCGGCGGCAAGAACGCCAATGCCTTCCTGCGCCCCGACGGCGTGGTGCGGCGCTTCGTCGCCACGGTCGACAACCTCGCGCGCGAGCAGGCGCCCGCCAGCGCCTGGCCGGTGCAGCCCACGGGCCAGCGCTTCATCACCGAAGGGCAGGGGGCCAACCAGACCATCGCGGCCAACAATGCCGCGCGCTACAACGGCTTCGTGCTGCTCGCCGAATCGGTCGATCCGGCCAAGGCCGCGAGCGTGTACGCGCGGCTCTATCCGCTGTTCCAGCAGGCCTATGAAGAGCTCGGCTATCCGGGCCGCTATTTCAACGACCGGCTGATCGCCGTCATCGACCACCTGCTGGCCGCGCCCGAGCCCAAGGGGCCGGTGCAGGTGCGGCTGGTCGAGGTCAAGGGCGACTATCCCTCGCAGCGCCCGTGGACGCGCTACGAGTACGTCGATCCCCAGCTCGAGTCGCTCAGCGCGGGCCAGAAGATCATGGTGCGCATGGGCCCGGAGAACGAGCGCAAGCTCAAGGCCAGCCTGCGCGCGCTGCGCCAGCAGATCGCCACCGGCGAGGTCGCGAAGAAGAAGTCCTAGCCCGCCGCGCCGGTCTTCGGCGCCTGGATATCGAGGCTCCACATCGCGGTGTCGCTGGTCGACACCGCCACCGCGCCGGCCGCGAGCGCGCTGCGCACGTCGTTGGTGGTGATCACGAAGCCCGAGGCGACGATCGGCGGCAGCGCGTTGCGCTCCTTGATCGAGATGTGCGGCAGCATCGGCGCGGGCATCAGCTGGACCAGGTTCGGGTCGCTCTGCTCGAGCGCCTTCACGCTGCGCGGCCAGGTCGAGCGGTCGGTCACGAACACCTTCTGCATGGTCAGCAGGCCGGCGCGGTTGGCGCGCTGGATGGTCGCCACGCGCGTGGACACCAGGCTGGTCGCGCCGATCTCGGCCAGGTACTCCACGCCGCCCTTGTCGGGCGAGATGCCCTCGCAGCTGTCGATGTTGACGATGGCGATCTTGTCCGCGCGCGTGATGGTCGCGACCACGGCCTGCAGCCGGCGCAGCTCCACGTTCGCGACGATGGCGATCTCGCTCGCGCTGTCGACGAAGCTGTCGATCTGCTCCGCGCCGTAGAGCGTCGCGATGATCGGGTGCCGCGCGAGGCGCGCGCCGAGGGAACGGTCCATTCGATGGTGCTCAGTCTGCGGAAGGGGGCAGCTCGTCGGTGAGGCCGAGCTTGCCCGGGTTCAGGATGTTCTTCGGGTCCAGCGTGCGCTTGATCGCCTGCAGCACCGGGAAGGCGCTGCCCAGCGAGTCGGCCATGTAGGGTGCGCGCAGCAGCCCGACGCCATGGTGATGGCTCAACGCGGCATTGTGGCGCACCAGCACCGCGTTGGCCGCGTCCCAGGCCGCGCGGTACCAGCGCGCGCGGTCCGCCACCTCGACCTCGCCACGCAGCGAGAAGTAGAGGCAGGCGCCGTCCACGTAGGCGTGCGACTGGTGGGCCGAGCCGGCCAGCGTGCCGGGCACGGCGTTGATCGCGGCCACCACCTCGTCGTAGATCGCGCTCAGGTCGCTCCAGCGGCCGCTCATCTCGAGCGTGTCGGCCACAAAGCCCGGGCTGCGCTTGAAGCCCTCGGCGCTCTTGCCCGTGAGGTAGCGGGTGTCGAGCCAGCGCTCGAAGATCACGGGCCCGTCGAGCTCGCGGCCCAGCTCGCGGCAGGCGCGCTCGCTGATCGCCATGACCGCGTCGACCATCTCGGGCGCGCCCTCGTCGGCGATCAGCAGCACGTGCGTGTCGGCCAGCTCGAACTGCACCTTGCTCTCGAGCGCGTCGTACAGCCGCAGCGCGGCCGGGCTGGCGCCGCGCTGCATGATCTGGCGGCAGGCCTCGAGGCCGGTGGCGAAGCTGTCGAAGCCGAAGGCGATGGCGCGGCCGTAGTCGGGCAGGCGGTGCAGCTTGAGCCGCACGCGCACGATCACGCCGAGCGTGCCCTCGGAGCCGATGAACAGCTGCTGCAGGTCGGCGCCGACCGCGGCGCGCGAGTAGCCGCCCACGGTGACGAGGCTGCCGTCGGCCAGCACCACGTCCATGCCGAACACCATGTCCTCGATCTTGCCGTAGCGCGTCGAGAGCTGGCCCGCGCCGCGGCAGGCGACCCAGCCGCCGACCGTGCTGATGCCGAAGGACGAGGGCCAGTGGCCCATGGTCATCCGGTGGTCGCGCTGGATGGTCTCCTCGAACACGTCGCCGAACATGCCGGCCTCGACCTCGACGATCTGGCTCTCGGCATCGAAGCCGATGAATTTGTTGAGCTCGCAGACGTCGAGCACGATGCCGCCGCGCACCGGCAGCGCCGCGCCGGTCACGTTGCTGCGGCCGGCCGACACGGTGACGGGAATCGATGCCGCATGCGCGATGCGCATCACGGCCTGGATCTGCTCGACGCTCGACACGCGCACGATCGCGGCCTGCGGCGTGGCGGGGCGGCCGCCGGTCTCGCTGACCATGGAGCCGGCCCACCAGTCGCGGGTCCAGGCCACCACGTCGGCGGTGGCGGTGAGCACCTCGTCGGCGGCCTGGCGCAGCGCCTCGAGCTGCGCGGGCGGCACCGCGATCGGCGCGCGCTGCAGGCCCGGCGGGCCGTCGGTGGCCGCGATGGTCTTCGCATAGGCCGGTGGCGTGTGCGCACCGACGATGTAGTTGCGGCGGTTGTAGCCGCGCTGGATGGCGTCCTTGCTGATCATCTGCTTTCTCCCATGAGGATGGATTTTTCGTGTGCGAGGGCGGCGCGGTAGCTGGTGACCTGCTGCGCCGTCTCGGCGGGGGACAGGCCGAGTTCGGCCTGGAGGATTTCGCCCACGCGGTCCGCGGCGCGGCCCGAGGCGTCGCGCGCCATCAGGCGCGCGCGGATGCGCCGCGACAGCACGTCGTCGACGGTGCGGGCGAGTTCGTGGCGCACCGCGTAGACGATCTCGGCCTCGCTGTAGGGCAGGCCTTCGACGATCGGCTTCTGCAGGCCGGGGTCGTCCTGCAGGATGTCGCTGACGAAGCGCGCCTCGGTGCCGTAGCGCTCGCCCAGGTGGGCCGAGAGCCCGCCCGAGGCGGTGATCGCCTGCGCGTCGTAGCCGGCCGCGCCGAGCAGGAAGGCCGACTTGGTCTTGCAGCCGGCGCGCCGGCCCAGCACCTTCTGCGCGGCATCGATGGTCTGCTCGGCCATGTGGCGCGAGGTGGTGAGCTTGCCGCCGACGATGGTCAGCAGCCCGTCGGAGGCGGTGCGGATCTCGTGGTTGCGCTTGATCTCGAGCGTCTTGCCGCCGGGCGGCGCCACCAGCGGACGGCAGCCCGCGATGCTGCCGACCACGTCCTCGGCGCGCAGGTCGGTCTTGAGCGCCGAGCGCGCGCCCTCGAGCAGGAAGTCGAGCTCCTCGCGCGTGCAGCAGACGTCGTCGAGGTTGCCCTCGTAGTCCTCGTCGGTGGTGCCGAGGTAGGAGACGTTGCCCCAGCGCGTGATGGTCGCGCGCCGGTTGCGGCCCGGCACCGGGATGGTCACGGTGCAGTCGTTGCGGATCTTGAGCCAGGGGATCGCCACGTGCACGCCCTTGGCCGGGCGCACGTTGAGCGTCTTCTCCTCGTTCTTGCGCCGGCCGTCCCAGTCGCGCAGCCAGACGCCGGTGGCCATCACCACGACGCGGGCGCGCGCGCGGATCTCGCGACCGTCGGCCTGCACGATCGCGCCGTCGACCTTGCCGTGCGCGTCGCGCGTGATCTCGATCGCCTTCGCATGGTTGAGCACCGCGGCGCCGTGGAAGGCGGCGGTGCGCGCCACGTTGAGCGTGAGTCGCGCGTCGTCCACGCGCGCGTCGAAGTACATGAAGCCGCCGGTCAGGTGCTCCTCGCGGAAGGTGGGGCAGTGCGACAGCACCTCGGCCTTGCTGAGCTTCTGGTGCAGGATGCCCTCGCGCCAGCCGCCCGCGATGTCGTAGGTCCACAGCAGGCTCTCGAAGGCCTTGGCCAGGCGCTTGTCGAACACGCCCTCGCGCTCCATCACCGGAAACAGGAAGGGCAGGCGCTGCACCAGGTGGCGCGCGTTGCGGCGCAGGCGCTGGCGCTCGAGCAGCGAGTGCCGCACCAGGCCCAGGTTGCCCTGCTCGATGTAGCGCAGGCCGCCGTGCACCATCTTCGAGGACTTCGATGAGGTGCCGAAGGCGAAGTCGTCCTTCTCGACCAGCGCGACGCGGTAGCCGCGCAGGCTGGCATCGAGCGCGGCATAGGCGCCGGTGATGCCGCCGCCGACGATCAGCATGTCGAAATGCTCGTCGCCCAGGCGCGCGAGCAGGTCGGGGCGGTGCAGGCGCAGGGGCTCGGTGGCCGTCATCTCGGCGCGGTCCCTGGCCGGTCGAAGGGATGGCAGGACCCTCATCGTGGAAGTTCTCCTGGCGTGGTGGAAAGTGGTGGGTTCTTGAAGCGCTGCGCATGCGCGAGCTCGGAGTCGACCCGTGCCTGCCATTGCGCGCGCCGGGCCTCGCGCTCGTCGGCGCCGATCGCGGGTTCGAACACCGCGTCGGTGGCCAGCGTGGCGCGGGCCTCCTGCAGCGAGGGCCACAGCAGGCCCGAGGCGCCCGCGAGGAAGGCGGCGCCGCGCAGGCTCGCGCGCTCGGTCTCGGCCATGCGGCGCACCGGCATGCCGCTGAGGTCGGCCTGGATCTGCAGCAGGGTCGAGCTGCCCGACAGGCCGCCGCCGACCACGAGTTCGGACACCTGCAGGCCCGAGACCTGCTCGTTGGCCGCGATGCACGCGGCCACCGAATGCGCAATGCCCTCGAGCACCGCGCGCGCCACCTCGGCGCGCGTGGTCGCCATCGAGATGCCGGTGAGCGAGGCGCGCGCGGCCGGCTCCATCGCGGGCACGCGCAGGCCCGTGAGGGCGGGAACGAAGCTGACGCCGTTCGCGCTCGCGGCCTCGGCCGCCAGCGCGCCGATCTGCGCCGCGTTCTCGAACCACTGCAGCTTCTCGCAGACCCAGTTGAGCGCCGAGCCGGTAGTGGCCACATAGGTCTCGACCGCGAAGTGCGAGACGCCGCCCGAACGCCGCGCCGTCATGGCGAGCGTGCCCGGATGCAGGCCCGCGTCGAGGGGCGGCACGGTGCCGGTGATCACGTCGACGAAGCTGCCGGTGCCGTGCACGCACATGGCCTGCGCGCGGTCGAGACAGCCCAGGCCGACGGCGCCCGCATGCTGGTCGCCCGCGCAGGCGAGGATCGGCACCGCGATGCCGAGCAGTTTGGCGCGCGTGCGGCCCAGGTCGCCGGCATCCTCGCGCAGCGCGGGCAGCAGCGCGCGCGGAAAGCCCAGGGTGTCGATCCACTCGAGCTGGTAGCGGTGCTCGGCCAGCACGTAGGCATTGCCCGAGGTCACGTTGGTCGGCGTGGTCACGCATTCGCGCCGCTCCGACAGGTGCCACAGCAGCCAGCTGTCGATGGTGCCGAAGCCGAGCCGGCCTTGCTCGAAGGCATGCGCCACGGCCGGCGTGTCGCGCAGGTGGTGCGTGGCCCAGAGGTAGGGCGAGCGCACGCCGACCGGGCGGCCGAGCTGGCGCATCAGCGGCGCGTCCCACTCGGGCGCGAGGCGCGTCAGTTCGTCGACATGGCGCGTGTCCTGCCAGACCATCACGGGCACCAGCGCGCGGCCCGTGCGGGTGTCCCACAGCACGGCCGAACAGCGCTGGGTGGCGATGGCGAGCGCTGCGATGCGCTTGCCCTCGGCCTGCGCGCGCGCCACGCTGGCGCGGCACACGGCCAGGGTCTTCGCGAGGATCGCGTCGGCGTCCTGCTCGACCACGCCGGGGCGCGGCGTGTCGACCGAAAGGGGCGAGTACTCGAGGCAGGAGACATGGCCGTCGCGGCCGACGACCGCGGCGCGCGTGCCCGAGGTGCCTTCGTCGATGGAGAGGATCACGTCCTCGGTGGTGGAGCTCATCGGTTCATTTTTCCCACGGCGGGTTGGAGCGAATCGGAAGGGATGCCGGTGCGCGCGTCGTCCTTGAACTGCGGCGCGCCGGCTTCGTTGTCGGGATTGATTCCGGTACGGGTCGGGTCCCAGCGGATCGCGAAGCAGATCGCGCTCGCGACAAGCGGCACCGCCGAGAGGATCAGGAAGGTGTGCTCGAGCCCGTACTTCTCGCGGAACAGCGGGAACACCAGCAGGCCCAGCGCCGCGCCGATGGAGCCGAGCGCGCCGATGATGCCGTTGGCGCCCGCGCGCAGTTCGCTGCGGAAGGACAGCGAGGACAGGCTCTTGCCGTTGGCGCCCGGTCCGCCCGAATGGAACAGGATGAACAGCGAGGGCACCGCCACCGCGAGCCACAAGGGCATGCGGCCATGGAACAGGCCCAGCGTCAGCAGCATGAGGAACACCATCGCGAAGCCGAAGGCCGAGGCGCGGCGCAGGCCGAGCTTGCGGCCGATCCACGGCGAGAGGAAGCCGCCGAAGATGCCGAACACGTTGAAGGCCAGCGCGCCGATGGTGGCCTGCGCGAAGTCCTTGCCGAACAGCGTGGCGCTGATCAGCGGCAGGTACCAGCCGACCGCGAAGTACTGGATCGACTGGCCGATCTGCACCGTGGCCGCGAGGATGGTGCGCGGCAGGTAGACGCCGCGGAAGATCAGCAGCACGTTGGCCGCGCCGCGGCGGGCCTGGTTCGTGACCGGCACGCGCTCGTGGCGCGGCGCGGCGGCGAAGCGCTCGGCATAGATGCGGCTCATGGCGGCGGCGGCCTCGTCGAGCCGCTCCTTGCGCGCGAGCCAGACCGGGCTCTCGACCAGCAGCGCGAACTGCAGCAGCAGGATCGCGAGGCCGAATACCGCGGTGGCGGCCACCGAGTAGCGCCAGATCGAATCGCCCACGTTCCACGAATAGAACATCAGCGCCAGCAGCAGGTTGCTGCACACGGCCAGGTACCACATGCCCTGCCAGGTGTTGAGCCGGCTCTTGAAGCGCGCCGGCGTGAACTCGGCCAGCACCGCCATCGCGATCGCGAAGTCGATGCCGTAGGCCGCGCCCACGAAGAAGCGGCCGACCAGGATCGTCTCGAAGCCCGGCGCGAACACCACGATCACGGCGCCCGTGACGGCCAGCACCTTGGCGAGGATCAGCGGCCGGATGCGGCCCCAGCGGTCGGCCATCCAGCCGCCGATGGGATTGAAGGCGATCGCGACCCACGAGGCCATCGAGGTCATCAGCGCGACCTGCGCGGCGCTCAGCGAGAGGTTGCGCGTCATGGGCCCGAGGCCCGCGCTCAGTGCGGAATTGGAAAAGGCGTCGAGGAACAGTCCGCCGAGTGCGAGCCACCAGATGACGGCGGCCCGGCCCTTGATGCCCTGGCGTGAATCCAGGTAGGCGATGACATCGTCGATGCCGCGGATCTTGAGCGCGTTGGGTTGCACAGTTGTCTCCATTGGAATAATCCGCAAGAAGACGATGCAAACCATGCAGGCGCGACAAAGCCATCTCACAGATGGTCTTTAAATCTGAACCTGCGCCGAAATTCTAAGTGCGAAGTTTTCAATCCGTCAATGAATGTGATTCGAGGCGGTGTTAACCACTAGAACCGCCAGAAGCCACCGTGTTGCATCTGTTCCCGCGGGGACAAACAGCGGCGGCCCTCGTTCCTAGAGTCGCGTGCTTCGAAAGACACGACGAGGAACGAACGAGACATGAAGACCCTGATCCACGCCATCGCGCTGTGCGCCGCCGCCTGCATGGCCTTGCCGGCGGCGCACGCGGCCACGGTGCAACAGCACGCGCTGCAATCGACGGTGCCCGATCCGCTCGCGGGCGCCGACGCGGCCAGGGGCACGAAGGTCGCGTTCACGCTGTTCCTGCCCGATGCGAAGCCCGAGGGCGGCTATCCGCTGGTGCTGCATGCGAGCGGCTTCGGCCTCGGCCGGCTGCGCGAACTGCCGCCGCGCGACACGGACCCGGGCGCGAGCTACTGGTCGCGCGTCGACCGCCTCGTGCCCACGCTGGTCGAGCGCGGCTATGCGGTGATCAGCTTCGACCACCGCGGCCATGGCGACAGCGGCGGCGACAGCCGCATCATGGATCCGCAGGCCGAGATCGCCGACATCCGCAGCCTGATCGACTGGGCCGAGCGCGAGCTGCCGCTGCGCAAGGGCGCCGACGGCAGGCCGCGCATCGGCAGCATCGGCGGCTCGTACGGTGGCGGCTACCAGATGCAGCTCGCGCAACTCGAGCCGCGCATCGCGACCGCGATCCCGTCGATGACCTGGTACGACCTGCAGCATTCGCTGGCGCCGCAGGGCGTGCTCAAGCAGGGCTTCGTGCAGTTCGAATGCTTCATGGCTCAGCGCGGCAAGGTGCGCGACGGCGGCCTGCTGCGGCCGCTGTGCGAGACGGCGCCGAAGCCCGGTGCCTGGGCCTGGAACGACATGGGCGCCGATGCGCGGCGGCTGCGCGATGCCTACCAGGCGCACGGGCCCTCGGGCCTGAGCTGGTCCGGGCAGCCGTCGCGCCGCGTCGATGCGCTGGTGGTGCAGGCCAGCGAGGACGTGTTGTTCGACATGGACGAGGGCCTGCGCAACTGGCACCAGCTGAAGGCCGGCGGCGGCGACGTGCGGCTCATGGTGCTGCGCTCGGGCCATGTGAATCCGCGCGCGGGGCAGCGCGACAAGCCCGCGCGCTGCGGCAGCGTCGATGCCATGGACGCGATGCTCGGCTGGCTCGATGCCAAGCTGCGCGACATCGAGCCGTCCGCGCCTTCGGTGCCCCAGCTGTGCATCGCGCTCGACGACGGCACGGCCTTCGAGGGCACGGCGCCGATCGCGGCGCAGTTCGGCGCGACACTCGCGCGGACCGAGGTGCGCGCCGGTTCGCCGGCACCGGTCTTCGTTCCCTTGCCCACCGATGCGCCACGCGGCGCGGTGCTGGCCGGCGTGCCCGAGGCCGAGCTCGACGTGCGGGCGGCCGGCGGACCCGGCGTGGCGTTGGTGGGGCTCGCGCTGCGCCGCAACGGCGAACTGATGCTGCTGTCGGACCAGGTGGTGCCCGCGCCGCCGGGGCGGCAGCGCATCGCGCTCGGCGGCGTGGCCGCGCGCCTGCGGCCCGGCGACGAGCTCGGCGTGGCGCTGTTCGCCACTCATGCGCAGTACGTCTGGGCGCCCGCGTCGGGCGCACCGGTGGCCGGCATCGCCGGCGACAACGCCTATGCGGTCTCGGGCCGCGTGTGGCTGCCGCTCGCGGCCGAGGGCGCGGCGCGGTAGGCGCGCAGTGCATCGAGGTCGCGCAAGGTCACGACCTGGTAGCCCAGCGTCAGCAGGCCCTCGGCCTCGAGCCGCCGTAGCGCCGCGTTGAGCCGCGGGCGCGACATGTTGCAGTAGAGCGCGAGCTCGGCCTGCGAGACCTGCAGCTCGAGCGAGCGCGGCGGAAAGCCCGCGGGACTGAACAGCGAGGCCAGGCTCTGCGCGACCTTGGCGACCGGGTCGAGCGTGCGGTCCGACAGCGTGACGGCCATCGACTGCGTGAGCCGCTCGCTCAGCAGCTGCAGCACGAAGCGGTTGAAGGCGCGGTTGCCGTCGAGCAGGTGGAAGAAGGCCGCTTTCGGCATCTTGATGATCACCGCGTCGGACAGCGCGACCGCGTCGCAGAAGCGCGGCTCGTTGCGGATCAGCTCGACCTCGCCGACCCAGCTGAAGGCCTGGCCCATGAAGGTGACCGGCTTGCCCGAGGCCGAGGTGGTGCACAGCTTCATGCTGCCGCGCCCCATGCCGACCCAGTGCTCGGCCGGATCGCCGCGGTGCCAGATGGCCTGGCCCGCGGCGAGTTCGACGAAGCGCAGCTGCGGCAGCAGCACTTCGGCCTCGTCGTCGCTCAGCGTGTGGGCCCAGACGCAGCCGCGCCAGCGCGACTTGAGCGAGGCGATCTCGCCGGGGTCCATGCGGCTCAGGCCGCCTCGGTTTCCTGGTACTCGCCCACGGGCACGCAGCTGCAGAACAGGTTGCGGTCGCCGTAGACGTTGTCGACGCGGCCGATCGGCGGCCAGTACTTGGCGTCCTTGAGCCCGGCCAGCGGGAAGGCGCCGAGTTCGCGCGCATAGGGGTGGCCCCATTCGCTGCCGAGCAGGCTCGCGGCCGTGTGCGGCGCGTGCTTGAGCGGGTTGTCGTCCTTCGGCCAGACGCCTTCCTCGATGCGGCGGATCTCGCCGCGGATGGCGATCATCGCCTCGATGAAGCGGTCGAGCTCGGCCAGCGGCTCGCTCTCGGTCGGCTCCACCATCAGCGTGCCGGGCACGGGGAAGCTCAGCGTGGGTGCGTGAAAGCCGTAGTCGATCAGGCGCTTGGCGACGTCCTCGGCGGTGACGCCGCTGGTGTCCTTGAGCGGGCGCAGGTCGAGGATGCATTCGTGCGCGACATGGCCGTTGGGGCTCGCGTACAGCGTGGGATAGTGGTCCTTGAGCCGCGCGCTGATGTAGTTGGCGCTGAGGATCGCGGTCTCGGTCGCGGCCTGCAGGCCCTTCGCGCCCATCATGCGGCAGTACATCCAGCTGATCGGCAGCACGGCCGCATTGCCCAGCGGCGCGGCCGACACGGCGCCCACGCCATGGCCCGACACGCCCGCGGTCGCATGGCCCGGCAGGTAGGGCACGAGGTCCTCGACCACGCAGACCGGGCCCACGCCCGGGCCGCCGCCGCCGTGCGGGATGCAGAAGGTCTTGTGCAGGTTCAGGTGGCTCACGTCGCCGCCGAACTCGCCCGGCGCGGCCACGCCCACCAGCGCGTTCATGTTGGCGCCGTCGACATACACGCGCCCGCCGTGCGCATGCACCAGCTCGCACAGCTCCTTCACGCGGGTCTCGAACACGCCGTGCGTGCTCGGGTAGGTGATCATCACCGCGGCCAGGTTCTTGCCGTGCTTCTCGCAGGCGCGCTTCAGGTCGTCGAGGTCGACGTTGCCCTGCGCATCGCAGGCCGTCACCACCACCTGCAGGCCCACCATCTGCGCGCTCGCGGGATTGGTGCCGTGCGCCGACGAGGGGATCAGGCAGATGTTGCGGTGGCCCTCGCCCTTGGCCTCGTGGAAGGCGCGGATCGCCAGCAGGCCCGCGTACTCGCCCTGCGAGCCGGCATTGGGCTGCAGGCTGATGCCCGCGTAGCCGGTGGCTTCGCAGAGCCAGGCGCGCAGCTGGGCGTCGAGCTGGGCATAGCCCTGCAACTGCTCGGCCGGCGCGAAGGGATGGATGTTCGCGAACTCGGGCCAGGTGATCGGGATCATCTCGCTGGTCGCGTTGAGCTTCATGGTGCAGCTGCCCAGCGGGATCATGCTGCGGTCGAGCGCGAGGTCCTTGTCCGACAGGCTGCGGATGTAGCGCAGCATCGCGGTCTCGCTCTTGTGGGTGTTGAACACCGGGTGCGACAGGAAGGCGCTCGCGCGGCGCAGTTCCTGCGGGATGCGCGGCGCGGTGTTGGCGGCCAGCTCCTCGAAGCGCGGCATCGGCGTGCCGGCGGGCACGAACAGCGCCCACAGGGTCTCGACGTCGGCGCGCGTGCTGGTCTCGTCGAGCGAGATGCCCAGGTGCTGCTGCAGCCGCTGGCGCAGGTTCACGTTGGCGGCCTGCGCGCGCTCGAGGATCTTCGCGGTGTCGTCGCCGGTGCGGATGGTCAGCGAATCGAAGGCGGTCTCGTTGACCGGCTCGCGGCCCATCTGGGCCAGGCCGCGCGCGAGGATCGCGGTGAGCGCGGCCACGCGCTGCGCGATGCGCGTGAGGCCGTCGGGCCCGTGGTAGACCGCGTACATGCTCGCGACCACGGCGGGCAGCACCTGCGCGGTGCAGATGTTCGAGGTCGCCTTCTCGCGCCGGATGTGCTGCTCGCGCGTCTGCAGCGCGAGGCGGTAGGCGGGGCGGCCATGGGTGTCGACGCTCACGCCGACCAGGCGGCCCGGCAGCGAGCGCTTGAAATCGTCGCGGCAGGCCAGGTAGGCCGCGTGCGGGCCGCCGTTGCACAGCGGCATGCCGAAGCGCTGGGTGGTGCCGCAGACGATGTCGGCATCCCATTCGCCGGGCGGTGCGAGCAGGGTCAGCGCCAGCAGGTCGGCCGCGACGCAGAAGGCCGCGCCGTACTGATGCGCGTGGCCCGCGAGCGGGCGCAGGTCGTGCACGTGACCGGTGGTGGCCGGGTACTGCGCCAGCACGCCGAAGAATTCGCCGCTGGCCATCAGGTGCGGCAGGGTTTCCGAGGCGGTGCTGACCTTGACCTCGATGCCCAGCGGCGCGGCGCGGGTCTTCACCACCTCGATGGTCTGCGGATGGCAGTCGCCCGAGACCAGGAACACGTTGCTCTTGCTTTTCACGCTGCGCTTGGCCAGCGTCATCGCCTCGGCGGCGGCGGTGGCTTCGTCGAGCATCGAGGCATTGGCGATCGCCATGCCCGTGAGGTCGCACACCATGGTCTGGAAGTTGACCAGCGCCTCCATGCGGCCCTGCGAGATCTCGGCCTGGTAGGGCGTGTAGGCCGTGTACCAGGCCGGGTTCTCGAGGATGTTGCGCAGGATCACGCCCGGCGTGTGGGTGCCGTAGTAGCCCTGGCCGATGAAGTTGCGGAACACCTTGTTCTTCGCCGCGATCGCCTTGAGCTCGGCCAGCGCATCGGCCTCGGTGGCCGGTGCCGGCAGCCGCATCGGCTTGCTGCGCCGGATCGCCGCGGGCACGATGCCGTCGATGAGTTCGGCGCGCGTGGCCGACCCGATCACGGGCAGCATGCGTGCCTCGTCGTCGGCATCGATGCCGATGTGGCGGGCGATGAATTCCTCGGCGTTCTCGAGTTCTTGCAGGGTGGGCAGGGCGGCGGGGGTGGGCATGGCGGGCGGGGGAAGAGAAGGGGGAGCGGACTTCCGGACGCGAGCCTTCGCGTCCGGCCATCCGGTTTCAGGGGGTCAGGATTCCTCGGCGAACTTGCCGTAGGCGGTTTCGTCCATCAGCGCGTCGAGCTGCGCCGGTTCGGACAGCTTGACCTTGAAGAACCAGCCTTCGGCCAGCGGCGCGCTGTTGGCGAGCGAGGGATCGGCGCGCAGGGCCTCGTTGACTTCGGTGATCTCGCCCGAGACGGGCATGAACACGTCGGCCGCGGCCTTCACCGACTCGACGACGCCGGCGACATCGCCCTGGGCGAAGCTCTTGCCGACCTCGGGCAGGTCGACGAAGACCACGTCGCCCAGCGCGTCCTGCGCATGGACGGTGATGCCGACCGTGGCGTTGCCGCCCTCGGCCTGCACCCATTCATGGTCCTTGGTGTACTTGATGCTCATGTCGAAAAACTCCTCGTGGATAAAAAGTGGCCGATGCCGGGGCGTAGGTTAGCCGCGGTAGTAGCGGGTCGGCACGAAAGGCAGCGTCGAGACCTCCATCGGCACCGGCTTGCCGCGCACGATGGCCTGCACCCGGGTGCCGGGCTCGGCGAAGGCGGTGGCCACGTAGCCCATGGCGACCGGCCGGTCGGCCGTCGGGCCCAGCAGGCCGCTGGTGACCTGGCCGATGTCCTGGCCCTCGAAGGACTGCAGCGGCGTGCCGTCGCGCACCGGGATGCGCTCGAGCGCGACCAGGCCGACGCGGCGGCGCTTGAGCGTGTCGTGGTCGAGATGGCCGGCCGCGCCGGTGGCGGCGGTGAGCTGGGCCAGGATCTTCTCGGCGCCGGGGAAGCCGCCCGCGCGCGCGCCGCCCGTGCGGCGCACCTTCTGGATCGCCCAGTTGAGCGAGGCCTCGACCGGCGTGGTGCTGGTGTCGATGTCGCTGCCGTAGAGGCACAGGCCGGCCTCGAGCCGCAGCGAGTTGCGCGCGCCCAGGCCGATGGGCTTGACCTCGGGCTGGGCCAGCAGCAGTCGCGCCAGCGCCTCGGCGTCCTTCGCGGCGACCGAGATCTCGAAGCCGTCCTCGCCGGTGTAGCCGCTGCGCGTGACGAAGGCGGCTATGCCGCCGATCTGCACCGCGCCGCCGGTCATGAACACGAAGCGCTCGATGCCGGGCGAGAGCCTTGCCAGCGTGGCCGCGGCCTGCGGTCCCTGCAGCGCGAGCAGCGCCTGCTCGGGCAGCGGCTGCACCTGGCAGCGCTGGCCGATCTTCTGCTGGATGTGGGCGATGTCGGCCACCTTGCAGGCGCCGTTGACGATCACGAACAGCGAGCCGTTGCCTTCGTTGAAGAACATCAGGTCGTCGAGGATGCCGCCCTGGTCGTCGAGCAGCAGGCCGTAGCGCTGCTTGCCCGCGGGCAGGTCGATCACGTCGACCGGCATCAGGGTCTCGAAGGCGGCCGCGGCATCGGGGCCGGACAGGCGCAACTGGCCCATGTGGGAGATGTCGAACAGGCCCGCGGCTTCGCGCGTGTGCCTGTGCTCGGCCATCAGGCCGGCGGGGTACTGGACCGGCATCGAGTAGCCGGCGAAGGGCACCATGCGGGCGCCGAGTTCCAGGTGCAATGCGTGCAGCGGGGTCTTGAGCAGTTCGGATTCGGGGGCGGAAGCAGCCACGGGGCACTCCTGGGGGCAGCAATCGAATGCCATGGCTCGCGCCATGGGGCCACCCCTGCTGTCCGCTTTACCTGAGAGATTCGCCCCACGATCGGGGTTTGCTCCTTCGGTGGACCGGGCGCCTGCGGCACCGGCCTCTCTCCAGCAAGGAAACGCCGTCCCGCGAGGGCCGGCGCTGTGTCAGTCCTTTTGCCTGAGCGTTCGGGGGGTCCCTGCGCCTTCGGCGGCCCCGTGCGGGGCTCTCTCCTGACCCGGGCGAGTGTAGTGGATTGCGGGCCGCTTCAGCCGCGGCGCCGCAGCCGGTCCGACAGCGCCTGGCAGATGGCGTCATGGGCCCGGCCGGCGGCGGCCGAGTGGGCGAAGAAGCCGAAGAACGGGTGGAACATGTCGTCGAAGGCCAGCAGCCGGGTCGGGACGCCGGCCGCCTCGAGCCGGTGCGCGTAGGCCAGGCCTTCATCGCGCAGCGGGTCGTGGCCGGCGACGGCGATCAGGGTCGGCGGCAGGCCCGCGAGCTCCACCGCGCGCAGCGGGGAGGGCGGCACCTCGGCGGCGCGGTGGGCCGAGGCGCCCATGCTGAGCCGGGCGATCTCGCGCAGGTCGGCGGGCGCGAGCATCGGGTAGTCGATGCCGCGGGCCTCGATCGCGGCCACGTCGCGCGCCATGTCCAGGCCCGGCACCACCAGCAGCTGGGCCGCCAGCGGCCGCGCGTGGCCGCGCAGCGCCAGCGCGGTGCAGGCGGCCAGGTTGGCGCCCGCGCTCTCGCCGGCCAGGGCGACAAGGGACGGATCGCCGCCGAGGGTTTGCGCATGGTCCAGCGCCCAACGGGTCGCGGCCAGCGCATCGTCGTGCGCGGCCGGGAACGGGTGCTCGGGCGCCAGCCGGTAGTCCACCGAGACCACCACGGCTTCGACGTCGCGGCAGAGCTTGCGCGCGATGTCGTCCATCAGCTCGACGCTGCCGAGCACGAAGCCGCCGCCGTGCAGGAACACCACGGTCGGCAACGGCGCTTCGGTCGAGACGGGCCGGTAGACCCGCACCGGCACGCGCAGGCCCTGGTGTTCGGCGACGCGGTCCTCGGTGGAAGCCACGACCGGCAGCGTCGTGCGCTCGCGCGCCGCCATCACCGCGCGGCGCATGCGTTCGCGCGCCTCGCCGGGCGTGCCGGAGAACGGCGGTGGCGCCTTGTTCGCGCGCATCGCCGCGACGATCGCGGCGAGCTGGGGATCGAGCGGCGCGTTCATTGAAGCCCCAGCACGTAGGCCTGCGAGTCCGCCGCGCGCTGCCGCAGCCGATCGAGGTCCACATCGAGCAGGCGGCCGTCGCGCTTCACCGGCCGCCCCGCGACGAACACGCTGTCGACATTGCCCGGATGCGCCGCCAGCACCACCGCGCCGACCGCGTCCGAGACCGGCGCCAGGTTGAGGTCATCGGCGCGGATCAGCACCACGTCGGCCTGCTTGCCCGGCGTGAGCGAGCCCACCTTGTGCGCGAGCCCGTTCGCCTGCGCGCCAGCCAGGGTGGCGAAGCCCAGCACGTCGCGCAGGCCCAGCGTCGCCGGGGCGTTCTTCGTCTTCGAATGGCCGCCGCCCATCCACGAGCGGTAGTAGGCCAGCGCATGGCGCATCTGCGTGAACATGTCGCCCGCGCACTTGGTCTCGGTGTCGCCGCTGAGGCTGGGCCGGATGCCCACGGCCAGCAGCCGGTCGAACGGGATGTCGCCGATTGCCTGTGCATTGAGCTCGCAGTGCACGCCGAGCGAGGCGCTGACGCCGGCGTCGGCCATCATCGAGAACTCGTCGGGGTGCGAGCAGCAGCAGTGCACGAAGGTCAGGTCGTCGCCGAGCACGCCGGCCTCGTGCATCTGCGCGATGCCGCGCGCGGCGGCGTTGCGTGCGTAGGCGCCCATGTGGATGCTCGAGCGGATGCCGAGTTCGCGCGCCAGCCGCAGGTCACCGAGCCAGGTCTCGCGCCGCGCCATCTCGGGGCCGCGCGCGGCCATCGCGAGCGTGAGCAGCTGGTCGTCGCTCGAGAAGTAGCGTTCGCGCAGCCGCCGGATGTCCTGCGGATGGCCGCGCTCGCTGTCGAACATCCACGAGGCACCATCGACCAGCGGCCAGCCGTGCGCGAACACGCCGCGGATGCCGGCGTCGCGCAGCGCCGCGATCGCCGCGTCGGAATGCTCGGGGCTGTTCTGCACGTGCGACCAGTCGAGCAGGGTGGTGATGCCGCTGTCGAGCGCCGCGACCGCGCCCAGCAGCGTGCCGGTATAGACGTCCTCGGGCCGGTAGGCCGCGCCCTTGGCGCCCAGCATCTCGGCGAAGTAGACCTGCGAATCGATGTCGGCATAGCGATGCCGCACGCAGCTCTGCCAGGTGTGGCGATGCGTGTCGACGAAGCCGGGCAGCACGATCATGCGGTCGGCCTCGATCCGTTCAGCATTGGGAGCATCGATGCTCGGCGCGATCGCGACGATGCGCTCGCCCTCGATCAGCACGTCACCGCGGCGCAGCTCGCCGATGGCCGGGTCCATGCTCAGCACCCAGCCACCCGCGATCAGCAAGGGCCTGTCTTCGTTCTTCATCGCATCACCTCCTCATCCAGCGCGAGAGTTCGGCCTCGACCTCGGCGACGCGTGCCACGTCCGCGCCGGCCCAGGCCACATAGGCATCGGGCCGCACCAGCATCGCCTGCACGCCGCGCATGGCGGGCGGCACGCGCGCCACGCGGGCCGGCATCAGGGTCACGGGCAGGCCCTTCAGGTCCAGCGATTCGAACTGGCGCGAGTTGCCCTCGAGATCGAGCAGCAAAAAGCGCCGTTCGCGCAGCAGCTCGGCGACGCGCACCGAGCGGCCGTCGCGCGTGACGAGGTCGAAGTCGGGCAGCCGCTGGCCGGCCAGCGGGTGGCGGTCGGCCTCTCTCGCGCGGCTGGGGTAGGGCTGCTCGAGCCCGCACAGCTCCAGCACCAGCTGGCGCTGCACCTCGGGCAGCGGAATGATGTGTTTGGCCAGCCGGCGCTTGAGCGCCACTGCGTCGGGCTCGAAATTGAACTGCAGCACGCACTGCGCCTTCACGCTCTCGAGCAGCGCATGCATCACCGGCAGGCGCTCGGTGTCGTAGCTGTCCAGCGTGGCCTCGTCGGCCACGCCCGTGACGACGTTCGCGAGCTTCCAGCCCAGGTTGAAGGCATCCTGCAGGCAGAAGTTCATGCCGACGCCGCTGGCCGGGTAGTGGATGCGCGCCGACTCGCCGACCAGGAACACGCGCCCCTGGCGCAGGCTGCCGACCGCGCGCATCTGGTCGTCGAAGCGCGAGGCCCAGCGGAAGCCCTCGATGCCGAAGTCGCTGCCGAGCACGTCGCGCAGGCACTGCTTCGCCTCCTCGAGCGTCACCGGCTCGTCCTTGGTCGCATGGCGGCGGTCGCGGTGCACGATGTTGAAGCGCGTGATGCCCTCGCCGAAGGCATAGCCGCGCGCCCAGCCCATTTCGTTGTCGGCGCCGGTGCGCCCGCCGGGCCAGGGCGCGCTGAGCTCCGCGTCGATCACGATGCCGCGGAAGGTGCCCGAGTGGCCCTCGAAGGGCATGCCGCACTGGGTTCGCACGGTGCTGCGGCCGCCGTCGGCGCCCACCAGGTAGCTGGCGCGCAGTGTCGATACCGCGCCCGACGGATCGGCCACCTCGATCTCCACGCACTCCGTGTCCTGCCGCACCGAGCGCACCTCGGCGCCGCGGCGAAGCTCGGCGCCGCTGTCGGCCGCCCAGCTCCAGAGGATCTCCTCGGTCATGTTCTGCGGCAGCCCGAGCGTGAAGCCGAAGCGGGTGTCGAGGTGCTCCCACTCGATCGACTGGAAGCCGGCCCAGATGTGGCTCGAGCGGAAGGGGTAGTCGAGGATCTGCCTCGTGCGCTCGATGAAGCGGTCGGCGATGCCGCGTGCATCGAACAGCTCGAGCACGCGCGGCAGCAGCGTGCCCGCGCGCGACTGCACGCCCTCGATGCGCCGCTCCAGCACCAGCGTGCGCGCGCCCGAACCCGCCAGCTCGGCCGCCATGGTCAGGCCCGAGGGGCCGCCGCCGACGACGATCACATCCCACTGCATTGAATCTCCGGTCACTCGATCTCCTTGAAAAAAACCTTTTAGAAGGCGTGCGTCATGCCGATCTCGAACGCCGACTGGCGACGGCCTCCGGCCACGGCCTGGCTGCGCAGCACCGCCTTCTGCCCGGACCCCGCCTTCTGCAGCACGCCGAGCAGGTACAGGCTGGTGCGCTTGGACAGCGCGTAGTCGACGTGGCCATGCACCTGGTCCCAGCGGTAGCTCGCGAGCTTCGTGAGCGAATAGCCGCCGCCGACGCGCAACTGGTTCGTGAGGTACTTGTAGGCGCCGACGTCGATGGTTCGCGCGGTCTCCGTCTGCGGCAGCCCGGTCGCCGACAGGCGCGTGTGGCTGTAGTTGCCCATCCAGCGCCAGCCGTCGCTGGTGTAGGCCAGCCCGACCGTAGCCGTGTCCTGCGTCTGCGACAGCGTCGTGCCCGGGGCCTTGGAGAAGTCGACGCCGTAGAGGCTGGTCACGCCGAGCCGGGTCACGGGCGCATAGGGAATACCCCGGACCGACTCCCAGATCGCGAGCGCCTGCAGCGGCCCGCTGGCATAGCTGAGTTCCGCGCCGACCGCGCGCCCGACGTTGGTGGTCGAATCCGCTTCCGCGAAGCCGTACATCGCGCCGAACTGGAAGCCGCCGAACACCGGAGACTTGTACTTGACCAGGTTGCTCAGCGAGTTGCCGACCGTGCGGTCCAGGTTGCCGGGATGCGTGGCGAGCAGGGAGGTGTAGCGCTCCGAGGTGAAGGGCGTCGCGTCGGCGAGCAGGTCGTACATCGCGCCGAGCGTGAGCGTGCCCCAGGTGCCCGAGCTCAGGCCCATGTAGCTCTCGAGCGGCGCGAGCGTGCCGCTGTCGACGAAGACCGAGTTGCTCCAGCGGAAGATCGCGCGCAGGTCGCCGCCCAGCGATTCGCTGCCGGTCAGCGCGAGGAAGGGCGCGGCATGCGTCGAGGTCATCTGCAACTGGCTGCGACCGCCCGAGTCGCGGGTGTAGAGCACGCCGCTGCCGAGCAGGCCCGACAGCTTGAGTTCCGATTGCGCCTGCGCGCCCTGCGCCAGCGCGAGTCCCGACAGGGCGAGCAGCAGGGCCTGGGTGTTGCGTTGGATCATGGTGATGTGGCTCCCGCAAGGCTTCGGGATCACGACGTCATCCGGCGCTCGAAGGCCGAGCCCGACGCGTCGCCCTGTGCGAGCCGGCCGCCGAGCAGCAGCGCCGCGCCGACCGCGACGCAGCCCGACAGCGCGAACGCCGTGGCCATCGCCGAGGGCAGGGCCAGCGCCTGGCCGTCGTAGAGATGGCGCGCCACCAGCGCGATCAGCGTCGGCGAGCCCGACTGGGCGATCAGCCCGTTGAGCACCAGCACGATCGCCATCACCATGCCGATGCCACCGGCCGGCACGGTGCGGGCCACGAAGGTCGAGGCGACCGCCATGAAGCTCCACGAGCACAGCACCACCAGCCCATCGAGCACCCAGAAGGTGGTGAGGTCGCCGGTCAGGCACATCGACACGCTGAACACGGTGGTGGCCGCGGCAACCACGGCGCCGATGCGCGCGACCGCCGCCAGCCCGGTGGCGCGGTCCAGCGCCACGCCGACCAGCCACAGACCGAGCGGGCCCATCGTCATCAGCAGGCCGCCCTGCATCAGGCCGATGTCGCGCAACTCCATGCCGTAGCGGCGCGCGATCATGGTGGGCACCCAGGCCGCCATGCCGAAGCCGATCATCGAGCTGCCCACCGCGTAGGTGAACAGCGGCACGAACAGCCGTCGCTGGCCGGCCAGCCAGCGCAGCACGGCGCGCAGGCTCTGCTGCGGACGGGCCGCGGCATCGTGCTGCGCCCGCGGGTCCCTGAAGCAGAAGATCAGCAGGCTCAACGGCAGGCCGGCCACGCCGATCATGAACAGCGTCAATTGCCAGGCCGAGACCTCGCCAACCAAGGGCAGCGCATGGATGCCCGAAGCCTGCACCAGGTGCAGCAGCGGGCCGCCGAGCACCAGCGAGAGACCCGTGCCCAGCATCATCGACATGGTGTAGACCGAGAGCGCGCGGGCGCGGCGCCCCTCGTCCACGCCGTCGCGAATCAGCGAATAGGAGGAGGGCGGCGTCAGCGCCTCGGCCGCGCCGACGACGGCGCGCGCGATCACCAGCGCGATGAAGGCGGTGGCCGCCACGTTGGCCGCCACCGCCACCGACCAGACCAGCACGCCGGTGGCGATCACGAGGCGGCGGTCGAAGCGGTCGGCCAGCCAGCCGGCCGGCAGGCCGACCAGGATGTTGGCGACCGCGAAGGCGGTGCCGATCAGGAAGCTGATCTGGATATCGCTGACGCCGAAGTCGCGCTGGATCGGACCGACCATCAGAACCAGGATGTTCTTGTCGATCTGGGCCAGCATGTTCAGCAGGGTCAGGCAGGCCACCAGGGCCCACTGCGCGAGTGCGCGCTTGCGTTGGTCTTGCATCTCGTCTTGTCTCCGGTTGCTTGTTCCGCGAGCTCGCGATGGCTCGTTGGAGGTGATGATCCAAGCCGGTGGTGCATATGCAAAATTCATTCTTTAAATGCGATGCATTTGCCGTGCAAATCAAGGAGACGAAACCATGCGCTTCAACAAGCTCGACCTCAACCTGCTGGTGGTGCTCGATGCCGTGCTGAGCACGCGCAGCGTGAGCCGCGCCGCCGAGCGGCTGTACCTGAGCCAGCCGGCGACCAGCCTGTCGCTGAGCCGGCTGCGCGAATACTTCGAGGACGAGTTGCTGGTGCCGGTGGGCAAGACGCAGGTGCCGACCGCGCTCGCCAACGAGCTGATGAAGCCGGTGCGCGACGTGCTGCTGCAGCTGCAGACCATCACGCGCGCGCGGCCCGGCTTCGATCCGGCCACCTCGACCCGGCGCTTCACCATCGAGTCCTCGGACTACGTGATCAGCGTGCTGCTGTCCGAGGTGGTGCGGCGCGCCGCGACGCTCGCGCCGCTGATGCAGTTCGACCTGCGAGCCATGAGCCCGCAGATGCGCGAGCACCTCGACAGCGGCGAGATCGAGCTGCTGATCTCGCCCGACTTCGCGATCGTGCCCGGGCATCCGTCCGAGCCGCTGTTCGAGGACACCTTCTCCTGCCTGCTGTGCCTCGACCAGCCGGTGAAGGGCAAGCGGCTCGGCGCCGAGCAGTACTTCGAGTCCGCCCACGTCGGCATCGAATGGGCCGGTGGCCGGCGCGTGACCTTCGATGCGCGGCTCATCTCCACCGGCCGGCGCACGCGCCGCCAGGACGTGATCGCGCCCAACTTCACGCTGGTGCCGGAGCTGCTGCTGGGCACCGCGCGCATCGCCACCTTGCCGACGCGGCTCGCGCACCAGATGGCGCGGCGTTTTCCGCTGCAGGTGCAGCCCTGTCCGATCGAGATTCCGGGCTTCACCGAGAAGCTGCAGTGGCACAAGCACCAGGACCGCGACCCGGCGATCGTCTGGCTGCGCTCGCTGCTGCGCGAAACCGCGCAGGGGCTGCCTGAATTGAAGAGCCTCAAGGCCGCGCGGCCGACCGCGCGTTCAACACCGCCGCGGCGGCGCGCCCGAGCTCAGTGAACCACTTCGGCCGGCGGCAGCAGCCGCTCGATGCGCTCGCGCAATGACTCCGCGCGCTCGGCGCCGGCCGTCTTCTCGACCTCGGTCAGCATCAGCGCGGCGATGGTCAGCATGGCCTCGCGGTCGCGCGCCTCGCGCAGCGCGTCGCGCATCTGCAGCGCGAAGCGCGGATCGCGGCGCACGAACATGCGCTCGCAGATGTCGAACAGGAACATGCGCGTGGTGGCCAGCGAGCGCTTGCCGTCAAAGGCGTCGGCGGCGGTCGAGACGTGGATGGGTTCGGCGGCCGGCGCGGGCTGCGGTTCCGGCGCCGCGGCCTCCACCGTCTCCACCACCGCCACCGTGCGCGGGTCGTGCAGGTAGCCGCGCTCCACCAGCGTCATCAGGGCCTGCTCGGCATCGCCGCGGCTCGCGAACAGCGGGCTGAAGTCGGTCAGCGAGCGGCGGCCGTCGGCCATCAGCAGCAAGGCCCGTTCGCGCTGGCTCAGGGTGCGCTGTCCGCCCTGGAGTTCGTCGCGCGCCTTGTCGGTCTTGGTGGGAAACATGCGGTGCCGCCGGGTCCGGGATGGAGCCCGAGCATCGCGGATGCGCGTGACATCTTCATGAAGCGCGGAACACCAAAGGCTTAAGCGTCGCCCGTGCGTGCGCTGCGGGTTTCGCGCTTCCGTTCGGCAACCCGGCAAGCCCTCGCGACAAGACCGGAACGCGCTCCGGACGGCGCGGGCTGCACCGGATGTTGCCGACCCCGATGAGCACGAGCCCGACCTTTCGCGACCTGCCGATGCGCGCGCCGGCCATCGCGGCGAACACCGCCGCGCGGGCCGAAGCCTATCGCGCCGACATCGACGGCCTGCGCGCCGTCGCGGTGCTCGCGGTGGTGTTCTTCCACGCCTTTCCGCGCGCGGTGCCCGGCGGCTTCATCGGCGTCGATGTCTTCTTCGTGATTTCGGGCTTCCTGATCACCTCGATCCTGCTGCGCGCGCAGGCCGAGGGCCGCTTCAGTTATCGCGACTTCTATGCGCGGCGCGTGCGGCGCATCTTCCCGGCGCTGCTGCTGGTGCTTGCCGCGGTGCTGGCCTTCGGCTGGTGGGTGCTGCTCGACGACGAGTTCAGGGCGCTCGGGCGGCAGGCGGGCGGCGGCGCCTTCTTCGTGGCCAATCTGGTCTTCTGGCGCGAGGCCGGCTACTTCGACGCCGCGGCCGAGCTCAAGCCGCTGCTGCACCTGTGGTCGCTGGGCATCGAGGAGCAGTTCTACATCCTGTGGCCGGTGCTGATCGCGCTGAGCTGGCGCCGGCGCTGGCCGCTGCTGCGCGTGCTGTGGCTGGTGGCGATCGCCTCCTTCGCGATCAACGTGCTGGGCATCCATTCGCATCGCGGGGCCTCGTTCTATTCGCCGCTGTCGCGCGCCTGGGAACTCGCGGCCGGCGGCATCGTGGCCTGCCTGCAGCTGCGGCCGGGCCGCGCGCCGCCCGCGGGCTGGCGTGCCCACCTGCTGTCGCTGGCGGGCGCGGCGCTGATCGCGCTCGGCCTGGCGACGGTGCGCGCCGACAAGGCCTTTCCGGGTGGGTGGGCGCTGCTGCCGGTGGCGGGCGCGGCCTGCTGCATCGCGGCCGGCGGCGGCGGCGTGCTGAACCGGCGCCTGCTGTCGAACCGCGTGCTGGTGTGGATCGGCCTGCTGAGCTATCCGCTGTACCTCTGGCACTGGCCGGTGCTGAGCTTCCTGCGCATCGTGCTGCCGCGCGAGCCGCACGAGCTCACGGGTCTGGCCGCCTCGGTGCGCGTGGCGGCGCTGGCCGCGAGCCTGCTGCTGGCCGCCGCGACCCATGGCTGGCTCGAGCGCCGGCTGCGCGCTCGCGCGGGCGGCGCCACCGTGCGCTGGCTCGGCGCGGGCATGGCGCTGGTCGCGCTCGCGGGTTGCGCGGTGCAGGCCGGGCTGCCGGCGCGGCTGCACGGGCCGGCGCTGCAGCGCATGGCCGATGCGGCAGCCGACCGCGACTACCACGACGGACCGACCACCGGCGAACTCGGACCCTTTGTCACCTACCGCATCGGCGAGGGCGCGCACAAGGTGCTGCTGATCGGCGACAGCCACGTGATGCAGTACGCGCCGCGCGCCGCGGCGCTGGCACAGCGCGCGCCCGAGCGCATGGCGAGCTCGTACTTCACGGTGTTCCTGGCCTGTCCGCCGATCCCCGGCGTGTTCGCGCGCCAGGGCATCGAGTGCGGCGCGCGGCGCGACGAAGGGCTGCGCATGGCGCTCGAGGGACCGTTCGAGACGGTGCTGGTCGGCGCCTGCTGGAACTGCTACTTCACCGAGACCCTGGGCCTGCCGATGGGCTTCGACCTGCGCGAGGGCGAGGCCGCCTATCCGATCGAGCGCAGGGAAGGGGAGGCGCGCGCGCTGGCCGCGCTCGAGGGCCTGCTGGCAGCGCTGGTGCAACGCGGCAAGAAGGTCTACCTGCTGCTCGACAACCCGGGCGGCAGCGGGTTCGACCCGGCGCGCATGCTCGAGGGCAGCCGGCTCGGTTCGTTGCGGGTGTCGCGCGAGGTCACGGCGCCGCAGCCGCTGTCGCAGGCCGCGCTCAACGACCAGCTGCTGCGCATCGCGGCGGCCAGCGGCGCCGAGGCCATCGACGTCACGCGCCGGATGTGCCGCGGCGGCCGGTGCGACCGCACCCTGCCGGACGGCAGCCCGGCCTTCATCGACGAGCAGCACCTGCGGCCGGCCTTCACGCGCGCGCATGCGGACTGGCTCGACGAGGTGCTGCTGCGCGGCCCGCCGCCCTGAGTCATGCCTTCCTGAAGCACATTGTTGCAATCGGGCATTGCGGGTTTTGCGGCGCCGTTCGTCAAACGGGGGATGCGACAGACACCGATGCACCGTTCTCCACCCTTTGCCCCGGGCGCCGGACCGCGCCGCGGGCTCGCCGATAATCGGGCGCCCCGCGGCCGGCGGGGCGCCTTCTTCCCGTGCCAGCCATGACGGATCTCGTCTCCACCCCCAGCGTCGAAACGCTCTACGGCGACCACCATGCGTGGCTGCAGGGCTGGCTGCGCCGCAAGCTCGGCAATGCCTGCGATGCGGCCGACCTGGCGCAGGACACCTTCATGCGCGTGCTCGGCCGGCCGCGCGAGCTCGCCGAACTGCGCGAGCCGCGCGCCTGGCTCACGACCATCGCGCACGGCCTCGCGGTCGACCACGTGCGGCGCAAGACGCTCGAGCGCGCCTGCCTCGACGCCATCGCCCACCTGCCCGAGCCGCAGGCGCCGTCGCCCGAGGCGCAGCTGATGCTGGTCGAGGCGCTGGTGCGCATCGACGCCATGCTCGACGGGCTCGCGCCCAAGGCCCGCAGCGCCTTCCTGCTGTCGCGGCTCGAGGGCCTGGGCTACAACGAGATCGCGCGGCAGCTCGGCGTGAGCCTGAGCTCGGTCGAGAAATACATGGCGACCGCGATCCGCCACTGCCTGTCGCTGCGATGAGCGGCCGCGCGGCGCCGGAGGGCGGCGCTCCACCCGAGGTGCTCGACGAGGCCATCGCCTGGGCGGTGCGCCTGGGCTCGGGCAGCGCCGGCGCCGAGGTCCAGGCCGCCTGCGAGGCCTGGCGCGCGGCCGATCCTCTGCACGAGCAGGCCTGGAGGCAGGTGCAGTCGGTCGAGGAGGCCTTCCGCCAGGTGCCGTCGGGCACGGCCTCGCTGGCCCATGGCGCGCTGCAGTCGGCCGCCGGCCTGCAGGCCCGCGGCCGGCGTCGCGCGATCCGGCTGCTGGGGCTGGTCGCGGCCGGCGGCGTGTTCGGCGCCTGGCTGTGGCGCGAGGCGCCCTGGCTGCAGCGCACCGAGTACCTCACGGCGATCGGCGAACGCCGCCGCGTCGTGCTGGCCGACGGTACCGAGCTGAGCCTCAACACCGGTTCCGAGGCCGAGGTGCTGTTCTCGCCGCTGCGCCGGCTGATCGTGCTGCGGCGCGGCGAGCTGTTCGTGCGCACCGGCGCCGACGCCGACTCGCTGGTCGGCCGCCGCAGCTTCTGGGTGCACGCGGCGCAGGCCCGCTTCGAGGCCATCGGCACGCGCTTCGGCGTGCGTCAGGCCGGGAGCGAGACACGGCTGTCGATGAGCGAGGGCCAGGTCGCGATCCACGCGGGCGACGCGCCACCCGTGTTCGCGCAGGCCGGCGACCGCTTCGTGGTGCGCGCGAACGGCGCGGCGCCCGAGCGCGCCGCCGAGGCCGGCTTCGAGGCCGATGCCTGGACCGATGGCGCGCTGGTCGCGCGGCAGATGCGGCTCGATGCCTTCGTGGCCGAGCTCGCGCGCTACCGCCAGGCGCCGCTGGCCTGCGATGCCGAAGCCGCGTCGCTGCGCGTGTCGGGCGTGTTCCAGCTCGGCGGCGCCGATCCGGTGGGCCGCGCGCTCGACGCGCTGGTGCGCACCCTGCCCGTGAAGGTGGTGCGGGGCGCCGGCGATGCATTGACCGTGGTGCGGCGCTGAGCATGCGCGTGCCGATCCGTTCGCGGCGGCTGCCGGCCCGCCAGGGCGTGCTGGCGCTCTGCCTCGGGCTCGCGCTGTGCGGCCAGGCCGCCGCGCAGCCGGCCGACGGCATGGCGCGGGAACGCATCGAGCTGCCGGCCGGCACGCTCGAGGACGCGCTCAATGCCTTCGCGCGCCGCGCGGGCATCACGCTGTCCTTCGATCCCGCGCTGGTGCGCGGCCGCGCGAGCGCCGCGCGCTCGGTGGCGAGCGCGCCCGCCGAGGGGCTGGCCGCGCTGCTCGCGCCGCATGGCCTGCAGGCGCAGCGCAGCGAGGCCGGCGGCTACCTGCTGCGGCCCGGCACGCCGCAGCCGGCGCAGCAGGCGCAGGAAGGGCAACTCGCCCCCGTGACGGTCGAGGCCGAAGCGGAGCGCGCGGAGGGCCCGGTGAACGGCTACGCGGCCCGGCGCAGCGCCACCGCGAACCGCATCGACACCGCGCTGGCCGAGACGCCGCGCGCGGTCAGCGTGGTGTCGCGCGCGCAGATCGAGGACCAGGGCGCGCAGACCGTGGGCCAGTCGCTGCGCTACACGGCGGGCGTGCTGACCGAGGTCGCGGGCTACGACCCGAGCACATCGGCGATCACGGTGCGCGGCTTCTCGCCGGCCGAGCTCCTCGATGGCTTCCGGCTCTTCGCCTCGGGCGACTACGCGGGCTGGCAGGTCGAGCCGCAGGGGCTGGAGCGCGTCGAGCTGCTCAAGGGGCCGGGCTCCGCGCTCTACGGTCAGGGCGCGCCCGGCGGCGTGCTCAACCTGGTGTCGAAGCGGCCCACGGCCGACGCGGTGCGCGAGGTGGGCCTGACGCTGGGCAGCCATGCGCGCAGGCAGGGCAGCGTCGACCTCGGCGGCGCGATCGACGAGGACGGGCGCTGGACCTACCGGCTCAACGGCCTGCTGCGAGACAGTGGCGGCCAGACCGACTTCTCGCGCGACGACCGCCAGTTTCTCGCGCCCGCGCTGCGCTGGAAGCCCTCGGCCGACACCAGCCTCACGCTGCTGGCCGACATCACGCGCGACCGCGTCACGCCCAAGAGCTGGTGGCCCGACTACGCGCTCGTCGTGCCCAATCCCCACGGCCGCATCCCGCCGAGCCGCTCGATCGGCGAGCCGGCCATCGACCGCTACGACCGCGACACGGCCTCGCTGGCCTACCTGCTCGAGCACCGCATCGACGCACGCTGGAGCTTCCACCAGAAGGCCCGCTTGTCGCACTCCGCGCTCGACTATGCGCAGGTGCGCGGCACCGGCTTCGCGGCCGACCGGCGCACGGTGGAGCGCAGCACGCTGCTGTCGCGCTCGCGCGGCCGCGCCATCGCCTTCGACAACAGCATCGAGGGGCGCCTGCGGCATGGCGACTGGTCGCATGTGCTGCAGTTCGGCGCCGACCAGCAGTACTTCCGCGGCAGCGACGAGTTCGGCGCGGTCGCGGCGCCGTCCATCGATGCCTTCTCGCCGGTGTACGGCGCGCCCGTGGACCTGCCGCGCAGCAGCGCGAAGACCCGGCGCCTGCGCATCAACGGCTTCTACGTGCAGGACCAGATGCGCTCCGAGCGCTGGACGCTCGACCTCGCGCTGCGCCACGACCGCGGCAGCAGCCGCTACGACGACTACAACACCACGCAACTGAGTACCCGCAGCCACACCAGCTACAACCTCGGCGTGCTGTACCGCGGTGCCGGCGGCTGGTCGCCCTATCTCAACCAGTCGAGCTCGTTCATGCCGGTACTGGGCGCGGACTTCAACGCGGCGCCGCTGCGCGTCGACACGGGCCGGCAGTTCGAGCTCGGCCTCAAGTACCAGCCGCCGGGTACGCGCTCGCTCTACACGGTCTCGGCCTTCGAGCTCACGCGGCGCAGCAGCTTCACCGGCGACCAGCGCAACTACCTCGGCCTCGAGATCGTGCCGGCGGTGGTGCGTGCGCGCGGCCTCGAGTTCGAGGCGCGCCTGGCGCTCGGCGCGCGGCTGCGCGCGCTCGCGAGCTACACCTGGCTGGATGCGCGCGTGCTCGAGAGCATCGACACCGCGCAGGTCGGCAAGCGGCCGCGCCAGTCGGCGCGCCACAGCGCGTCGCTGTGGCTGGACTACCGTTTCGCGGGGGAGGCGCTCGCGGGCTGGAGCCTGGGTGCCGGCGTGCGCTACGTGGGACGCGTGCCCGCGCGCGCGGACAACGCCTTCCACAACCCGGCCTATACGCTGGTCGACGTGGCGTTGCGCCACGACCGCGGACCCTGGAGCTATTCGCTCAATGCCACCAACCTGTTCGACCGCGCCTACGTGTCGAACCTCGGCCAGGCCTTCGGGCAGCGGCGCACGCTGCAGGCGCGCGCCGTCTACCGCTGGTGATGCACGGCGGCGGCGTTCAGCCGCCCGCGCTTTCCTTGCGGATCAGCCAGCGGCCGTCGACACGCTGCAGCTCGAGCGTCTTGCGGCCGCTCTCCTTGATCTTGTCGGCGGCGTAGCTCTGCTTGAACTTCGCGGTCGCCGTGTTGCCGTTGACGCTGACCACCAGGTTGTCGACCTTCACGCTGATGCTCGACTTGTTGCCGATGCGCTTGCGGCGTTGCTCTTCCCAGGCCTTGTGGCTGGCGCCCTTGGCGGGCTGGAAGTCGCTCGCGTAGCTCGCGAGGTACTTGTCCACGTCCTTCGAGGCCCAGGCGGAGGCCCAGGCGAGCACGGCAGCCTCGACCTCGGCCGGCGCGGCGCTGGCCGCGGCGGGAGCGGGTGCGGCCGGGGCTGCCGCGGGCGCCGCGGCGGAGGCGGCAGCCGCAGGTGCGGGCGCTTTCGCGGGCGCATCGGCCGCGAAGGCCGGTGCCATCGCGGCCAGCGCTGCCGCCGCGAGCACGGCACCTGCGGAGAGACGGGGGAGGAATCGATTCATGCGCGTGTCCTGGTGGTGTTTGATGTCGGAACCGGTCGCCGGGGCGATTTTCGATTCTGGCAGTGAAACCCGGCCCGCATGTGTCGGATCGTCCCGTCTGTACGGTGGCCGCAACGACCGGTGCTCGCGCACTCACCGGTTCCCGTGGTTCAGGCGGCGCTCGCGGGGCGCGGCGAGATCGCGGCCGCGTCGGGCGTGCGGTTGCGCATGCGCAGCGACAGCACCGCCGCCACGCACAGCACGCACAGCACCGCGCTCAAGGTCACGCCCAATCCGCGCGCATCGGACAGCAGGCCGAACAGCGGCGACACCAGGCCGCCGACCGAGAGCGCGAGTCCCAGCGTGATGCCGCTGGCCGTGGCCGGGTTGCGCGGCAGGTAGTCCTGCGCCAGCGTCACCTGCGCCGCGAAGGGCAGGAACATGCACAGTCCCAGCAGCGCCGTGCAGGCCAGCGCCCAGGCGGGCGAGGATGCGAGCACCAGCCCGGCCATGGCCGGCACCGCGAGCAGGTAGCCCGCGCGGATCGTGCCCATGCGCCCGATGCGGTCGCCGAGCCAGCCACCCAGCAGGGTGCCCACGGCACCGGCGGCGGTGAAGCCGGTCAGCGCCACCGCGCCCTGGAAGGCCGAGCCGTGCAGGTCGCGCGTGATGCGCAGCGAGAGCATCGACAGCACCGTCACGTAGGGGATCGACCAGCCGACGATGGTGGCGACCAGCAGCGCGAAGGCGCGCCAGTCGTTCGGCGGACGCTGCACCGCGGCCTGCGCGCGCCGGGCCGCGCCGGCTCGCGCCGCGTTCGCCGCGCCCTGGCCGCGGTTGGCCAGCAGCCACACGGCGCCCATCGCCAGCGCCGGCAGACCGAGCAGGTAGCTGCGCGACAGCGCGCCGCCGCCGACCACGGTGGTGGCGAGCACCGGCGCGAACGAGGCGCCGATGGTGCCGCCGACCGAGAACACGCTCATCGCCTTCTGCGAGGCGCCGCCGGCCGCGCGCGCGGCCACGGTGGCGCTCGGGTGATAGGCCGCGATGCCGAGGCCGCACAGCACGGTCGCGAGCCAGGTCCAGAGGTAGTTCGAGCCCAGGCCCGCCAGCACCAGCCCCAGCGCCGCCACCAGGAAGCCCACCGGCACCAGCCAGGGCCGCGGATGGCGGTCGGCATAAAGACCGAACAGCGGCTGCACCACGCTCGACAGCCCGGTGGCCGCGAGCATCAGCCCGCTCACGGCCGTGTAGCTGTAGCCGCGCTCCAGCACCATCAGCGGCAGCAGCGCGGGCACCAGGCCCTGGTAGAGATCGTTGACGGCGTGGGTGCCGGTGAGAAGCCCGAGGCGGCCCTTGTTCATCGGTGGCCTCCCGGAGTGGCGGGTGGCGGATTGCATGGCATTCGATCAGTCCTTTCGGTGGAACCTCGTGTCGAGGCCGGGCCATGCTAGGAAGCCATGCGAAGATGATCTCGCTACGAATGAACAAGGATCGTCGAGAAATGGACAAACTGCAGCCGCCCGCCGCCTTCGACTTGCGTCCCGAGCACGGCGAGTCGACGCCGCGTGCCGTCGCGGTGCTGGCCACCGATGCCGTGGGCGATTCGGAAATCCCGCCGCACAGCCACCGGCGCGGCCAGCTGATCCATGCGATCTCGGGCGTGATGATCGTGCGCGCCGAGGCCGGCAGCTGGGTGGTGCCGCCGGGGCGCGGCGCCTGGGTGCCGCCCGGCATGGTCCATGGCATCCGCATGGCGGGCGACGTGCGCATGCGCACCGTCTTCGTCGAGCCCGGCACGCGCGCCGGCCTGGGCGCCGACTGCCGCGTGATCGCGGTCGACGCGCTGCTGCGCGAGCTCATCGTGAGCGCGATCGCGCTGCCGCTGGACTACGCGCGCGGCGGGCGCGACGAGCGCGTGATGGAGCTGATCCTCGACGAGATCGAGCGCGCCCCCGCGCTCTCGCTGCACGTGCCGATGCCGCGCCATGCGCGCCTTTCGGCGCTGTGCGAGGAGCTGGTGCGCGATCCCGCGCTGCCGGCCACGCTCGAGGCCTGGGCGAAGCGGCTGCACATGAATGCGCGCACGCTGGCGCGGCTGTTCCAGCGCGAGACGGGCATGAACTTCGGCGCCTGGTGCCGGCAGGCGCGGCTGCTGCTCAGCCTGCCGCGGCTGGCGGCCGGGGCCTCGATCCTCGAGGTGGCGCTGGCGCACGGCTACGAGAGTCCGAGCGCCTACGCCGCGATGTTCCGGCGCACGCTGGGCATGCCGCCGAGCCAGTACCTGCAGGCGCCCGGCCCCGCCGAGGGGGCCGGATGAGCGATCCCGCTCAGCGCGCGTACACGAGGTCGCGCAGCGCGAGCGAGACCCAGGGCACGTAGGTGATCACCATCAGGCAGGCCAGGATCACGAGCACGAAGGGCACCAGGTGCTTCACGATCCGGTCGAGCGAGATGCGCGCCACCGTGCAGGCCGCGAACAGGTTCACGCCGAAGGGCGGGGTGATCATGCCCAGCGCCAGGTTCACCACCATGATCAGGCCGAAGTGCACCGGGTCGATGCCGAAGTGCTGCGCCACCGGCGCGAGGATGGGCGCGAGCACGATGATCGCCGCGCTGGTCTCGATGAACATGCCGATCACGAACAGCGCCGCGTTCACGCCCAGCAGGAACATCGCGGGCGACTGCAGCACCTCCTGCAGCCAGTGGCCGATGGCGTCGGGCACGCCCGCGCGCGTGATCAGGAACGCGAACAGCCCCGCGTTGGCGATGATGAACATGATCACCGCCGAGGACAGCACCGACTTGCGCAGGATCGCGAACAGGTCGGCGAACTTGATCTCGCGGTAGATCACCATGCCCACGATCAGCGCGTAGAAGACCGCCACCGCCGAGGCCTCGGTCGGCGTGAAGATGCCGCCGTAGATGCCGCCGAGGATGATGACGGGCATCAGCAGCGCCCAGCCGGCCTGCCACAGCGCGCGGCCGAAGGGCATGCGGCCCTCGCCGTCGTTCTTGCCCCAGCCCTTCCATTTGCAGTAGACCCACACGAACAGCATGAGCGCGAGGCTGATCAGGATGCCGGGGCCGAAGCCCGCGATGAACAGCTCGCCGATCGACACCTCGGCGCTCACGCCGTACAGGATCATCGGGATCGAGGGCGGGATGATCACGCCGAGCTCGGCGCTGGTGGCCTGCAGCGCGGCCGCGTAGGAGGTCGGGTAGCCGTGCTTGATGAGCGCGGGGATCAGGATGGCGCCGATCGCGAAGGTGGTGGCCACCGAGGAGCCCGAGACCGCCGCGAAGATCATGCAGGTCAGCACGCAGGTCATCGGCAGCCCGCCCTGGATGCCGCCCACGATGCTCTTGGCGAACTCCACCAGCCGGCGCGAGATGCCGCCGGTTTCCATCAGGTTGCCGGCCAGGATGAAGAAGGGGATCGCCGCGAGCGGAAACTTGTTGATCGAGTTGAACATCTCCTTGGCGGAGATCAGCATGTTGGCGTTCGTGACCTGGATGCCCAGGATCGAGGCCAGGCCGATCGAGACGGCCACCGATACCGACAGTGCGAAGCACAGCACCATCGTCGCGATCATGGTCGTGGTCATTGCGCGGTCTCCAGTTCGAGGCGCTTGGGATCGAGGTAGTTGCCCACGATGCCGAACAGCGAGAACACCGCGCCGACCGGCAGCGCCATGTAGGCCCAGATCATCGAGAGGCTCTCGAGCCCGGCCATGCTCTGCACGCGGCCGCGGATCGCGTAGTCCCAGCCCCACCACAGCACGACCAGCATGAGCGCGAGCGCGGCCACGCTCACCACCGCGTCGAGGATGCGGCGCGTGCGCGGCGAGCTCCAGCGGTACAGCACGTCGACGCTGACCATGGCGCCCTGGCGGAAGGCCATCGGGATGCCGAGGAAGACCATCCAGATCAGGCTCACGCGGATCAGGATCTCGCTCCACTCTGCGGGCTGCTCGAGCACGAAGCGGGTGACGATCTGGAACATGCCGAGCGAGGCGGCCACCACCAGCATCGCGCAGGCCAGGACCATGGACACCATCGTGGTCCATCGTTCCAGGCCGAGGAACTTGTTTTTCATCAGGAATGTCCCGGGAGGGAAGTCAAAAACAGGAACGCCCGCCGGGCGTCGTGCCTGGCGGGCGCGGCTTCGGCCGGGCGCCGGTCGATGGGTTCGACGGTCACGCGGCGCGGGCCATCGCTCTCACTTGAAGTCGCGGATCTTGTCGAGGTTGGCCTTGCCGAAGTCCTTCTCGAACTGGGCGTTGACCGGCGCGATCGCCGCCACGAACCTGGCCTTGTCGACGTTGTCGATCACCGTCATGCCCTTGGCGCGCAGGTCGGCCACGCCCTTGGCGTCGTCCTCGTCCACGCGCGCGCGGTTGGCCTTGGTGCCTTCCTTGGCGGCATCGATGAAGGCCTGCTTGTCGGCGGCGCTGAGCTTGTCGAACACCGCCTTGTTCATCACGAAGATGCAGGGCGAGTAGACGTGGCCGGTCAGCGTCAGGTGCTTCTGCACCTGGTCGAACTTGGCCGAGATGATCACCGGCAGCGGATTCTCCTGGCCGTCGACCGTGCCCTGCTGGAGCGCGGTGAACACCTCGGGGAAGGCCATGGGCGTGGTGATGATGCCGAAGCCCTTGTAGGCCGCGATGTGCACCGGGTTCTCCATGGTGCGCATCTTCAGGCCCTTGAGGTCCTCGGGCGCCTTCACGTCGCGCTTGCTGTTGGTCATGTGGCGGAAGCCGTTCTCGGCCCATGCGAGCGCCTTGAAGCCCTTGGCGTCGAACTTGGTCAGCAGGTCCTGGCCGATCGGGCCGTCGAGCACCGCGCGCGCATGCGCCTTGTCGCGGAACAGGAAGGGCACGTCGAGGATCTTGGTCTCGGGAACGAAGTTGGGGATCGGGCCGGTGGAGGAGAAGGCCAGTTCCTGCGTGCCCAGCTGCACCGCCTCGATCGACTCGCGCTCGCCGCCGAGCGAGCCGTTGTAGAAGGTCTGGACCTTGTAGCGGCCGCCGGTGCGCTTCTCGACTTCCTTCGCGAAGGTGTCGATCGCCACGCCCTGGTGGGAGTTCTGCGCCACGGAGATACTGATCTTCATGGTCGTCTGCGCGAAAGCCGCGCATGCCATGCCCATGCCCAGCACCAGGCCAGCGGCCAGTCGGGTCAATTTCATTCGGAGTCTCCTGGGATTTATGGGAAGCGGGCGGCGCGGGGTGCGCCATGCCGCAAAGGCATGACTATGCAACAAGCGGTAGCTTCACCGCGTCGGGATTTTCACGGACGTACTCGCGGATCACCGCGTCGAAGCTGTCGTCCGAACCCAGCCCGAGCGCGCGGGCGCGCGGCGTGTCGAAGCGCCCGGGCCAGGACTTCACGATGCGCCGGATCGTCGGCTCGGGCGTGCGGTCGAGCAGCGCGGTCGCGTCCGGGCCGGCCACGCGTTTGAGGGCCGCGGCCATCTCGCCGACGGTCGTGGACAGCGAAGGCAGGTTCACGGCGGTGCGCGGGCCCCATTCGGCGTCGCTCGCCTCGGCCGCGCGGATCAGCCCCTCGATGGTGCGCGCCGGCGAGGCGACGGCCACCGGCGTCTCGTCGGGCACCGGGCAGGCCGCGCGCAGCCCGGCCAGCGGTTCGCGGATCATGCCGCTGAAGAAGCCCGAGGCCGCGCCGTTGGGCTTGCCCGGGCGCACGCTCACCGTCATCAGGCGCACGCTGCGCCCGCGGATGAAGCCCTTGCGCGTGAAGTCGGCCACCAACTGCTCGCCGATGAACTTCTGGATGCCGTAGCTGGTCTGCGGCGTGGGCAGCGTGCGGTCGTCGATCACCGGCGGCAGCGGCTGCTCGGGCGAATCGCCGAACACCGCGAGCGAGCTCGAGAACACCAGCACCGGCCGGGTGCCGAGCGCGCGCAGGCGTTCGAGCAGGGCGTGGGTGGCGGCGAAGTTGCTGCGCATGCCGAGGTCGAAGTCGGCCTCGCACTCGCCGCTGACCGCGGCCGCGAGGTGGAACACGGCTGCGGCCTCGCGCCAGGGCGTGGCGTCGGCATCGGCGCCGAGCTGGTCGTTGAGGTCGCCGGTCACGAAGGCGACACGCGGGTCGGCCGCGAGGTCGGCCGGCGGCGGCGCGCGGTCGACCAGGGTGATCCTGGCGATGGGGGCGGGGGCCGCGCCCGCGAGCGAGAGGCTGCCTTGCGCGAGCAGCGTGCGGGCGAGGCGGGCGCCCAGAAAGCCGGCGCCGCCGGTGATGACGATCTGCATGTCGGTCCTTGTCTCCTTGTCGAGGGTTCGAGGATAAGCGCGACCGGCGCGACACTCGGGGCCTTCGCCAGTCCGTCGAACCGAACGATGAACCTCCGATTCGTGGAAGCCTTCCACTGGGCCGTGGCCCTCAAGAGCGTGACGCGCGCCGCCGAGAAGCTGCACCTCACGCAGTCCGCGCTGTCCAGCCGCATCGCCGCGCTCGAGCGCGAGCTCGGCACCTTGCTGCTCGACCGCCGCGACAAGCAGTTCCGCCTCACGGTGGCGGGCCAGCGCTTCCATGCCTTCGCGCAGAAGCTGCTCGAGATGCAGATGCACATCAAGGCCGAGATGGGCTCGGGCGCGGTGCGCGAGACGGTGCTGCGCGTGGGCGCGATCGAATCGGTGGTGCACAGCTGGCTGACCGGCTGGCTCAAGCACATGCAGGCCACCTACCCGGACTTCGAGCTCGAGCTCACGGTCGAAACCACGCCGGTGCTGGTCGACCAGCTGCAGCGCGGCAAGCAGGACCTGGTGTTCGCCGCGCTGCCCGCGGTGGGCGACGGCGTGCGCACGCGCGCGGTGCCGCCGATGGCCATGTGCTTCGTCGGCCACCGCGAGCTGCACCTGCGGCGGCGCTACCGCATCGCCGACCTGCTGTCGCTCGACCTGCTGACCTTCCAGCGCGGCTCGCAGCCGCACGTGGCGCTGCTCGAGTTCTTCCGCGAGGCCGGCGGCGCGGCGCCGCGCGTGCATGCGATCTCCTCGATCTCGGCGATGGCGCAGCTGGTGGAGGCGGGCTTCGGCGTGGCCACCTTGCCGCGCGCGGTGGTCGATGGCCTGGCAAGGCGGCTGCCGCTGCGGGTGCTGCCCAGCGAAGGCACGCTGGAGCCATTGCCGATCTATGCGAGTTACCGAGACGACCCGTCTTCGCTGCTGCTGGAGGCCGCCGTGAGTTCCGCCGTGGTGCACGGCTCGCACCGCGCTGGGTCATCGAAAAAATCGATGAGCTGAGCAAGAAACTTTGCGTTGGCGTTCGGGCGCGCGGATTCCCACAATCCGCCCACCACAACGAAGAGACATGCAGCCGCTCGCCAACGCCATGCCAGCCAACGACGAATCGATCTCCCTGCCCACCGGCGCGAGCAGCGCACGCGAAGTGCGGCAAGCCGCCCGAGCCGGCCGCCTGAGCGGCCACACCAGCGGCCTGGCGAGCGCCCACGTGCAGGGCAACCTCGTGATCCTGCCGCAGGCGTACGCGGGCGACTTCCTGCGCTTCTGCCAGGCCAACCCCAAGCCCTGTCCGCTGCTCGGCGTGACCGAGGCCGGCGATCCTTCGCTCCCCGCGCTCGGCGAGGACATCGACCTGCGCAGCGACCTGCCGCGCTACCGCGTCTGGCGCGGGGGCGAACTGGTCGACGAGCCCACCGACGTGCGCACGCTGTGGCGCGACGACATGGTCGGCTTCGTCATCGGCTGCTCGTTCACCTTCGAGCATGCGCTGCTGGCCGAGGGCATCGCGCTGCGCCACGTGGCGCACGGCCGCAACGTCGCGATGTACCGCACCGGGCTGCAGACGGTGCCGGCCGGTCCGTTCAGTGGGCCCCTGGTGGTGTCGATGCGGCCGCTGCGCGCGGCCGATGCGATCCGCGCGGTGCAGATCACCTCGCGCTTTCCGGCCGTGCACGGCGCGCCGGTGCACCTGGGCGATCCCGCGCTGATCGGCATCCGCGACATCGGCCGCCCCGAGTACGGCGATGCCGTCGAGACGATGCCCGACGAGCTGCCCGTGTTCTGGGCCTGCGGCGTGACGCCCCAGGCCGCGCTCGCGGCCGCGCGGCTGCCGCTGGCGATCACGCATGCGCCGGGCGCGATGCTGGTCACCGACCTGCCGCACCACCGGCTCGCCGCGCTGTAGCGCGCCGCCCCTGGTTCCGATCGCCGCCGGTCCCCTGGGCAGGGACCGCGCGGCGCCGTTCCCGCCCCGACCCACCCTGGAGAAGACACCATGAAAAACAGCACCCTCGAGGCCACCGCGCCGACGCCCGGCGACGGCACGGCGGAGGCCGGCGACGCCAACTGGCTGCGCACCCTGAACCCGAACGAGAAGCGCACGCTCGCGGCCTCGTTCAGCGGCTACGCGGTCGATGCCTTCGACTACTACACGCTGCCGCTGGTCACGCCGATCCTGCTGTCGCTGTGGGGCATGAGCAAGACCGAGGTCGGCCTGATCGGCACCGCGACCCTGGTGGCCTCGGCGCTCGGCGGCTGGGCCGCGGGCATCCTGGCCGACCGCTATGGCCGGGTGCGCATCCTGCAGCTCACGATCCTGGTGTTCGCGATCTTCACCTTCGCCTGCGGCCTGGCCCAGACGCCCGGGCAGCTGCTGGTGGCGCGCACGCTGCAGGGTCTGGGCTTCGGCGGCGAATGGGCCGTGGGTTCGGTGCTGATCGCCGAGATGATCCGGCCGGCTTATCGCGGCAAGGCGGTCGGGCTGGTGCAGAGCAGCTGGGCCGTGGGCTGGGGCGCGGCGGTGCTGGTGTCGATGGCGCTGTTCTCGTTCCTGCCGCCCGAGGTCTCGTGGCGCGTGATGTTCCTGCTGGGCCTGCTGCCGGCGCTGCTGATCGTCTTCATCCGGCGCTCGATCAGCGATCCCGAGATCTACGTGCAGACCCGCGCCGCCGTGGCGCGCGGCGAACGCAGCGGCAATTTCCTCGCGATCTTCAAGCCCGGCGTGCTCGGCACCACGGTGCTCGCGAGCCTGCTGTTCACCGGCATGCAGGGCGGCTACTACGCCATCGGCGTGTGGCTGCCGACCTTCCTGAAGAACGAGCGCCACCTGACGGTGCTGGGCTCGGGCGGCTACCAGTTCATGTTCATCGTCGGCGCCTTCGTCGGCTACCTCTGCGGCGCCTACCTGTCGGACCGCCTGGGCCGCCGCCGCGCCTTCATCCTGTTCGCCATCGGCGCCGGCCTGCTGGTCTATGCCTACACGCTGCTGCCGATCACCGACGGCCTGATGCTGCTGCTGGGCTTTCCGCTCGGTTTCTTCATGTCCGGGATCTTCAGCGGCGCGGGCGCCTTCCTGGCCGAGCTGTTCCCCAACGAGCTGCGCGGCTCCGGGCAAGGCTTTTGCTACAACTTCGGGCGCGGCATCGGCGCCACCTTTCCGGCGCTGGTCGGCGTGCTGAGCGACCGCATGCACCTGCCGCTGGGCACGGCCATCGGCATCTGCGCGGCGGTAGCCTATGCGATCGTGGTGGTGGTGGCGCTGTGCCTGCCCGAGACCCGCGGGCGCGACCTGCGCCAGAACTGAACCGATTCCGCTCCCTTTCCTCGCGAAGACCTATCCTTGTTCCCCATGACCACGCAAACCCTTCTCCCGTCCCGCTGGCAGTTCTGGATCGACCGCGGCGGCACCTTCACCGACCTCGTGGGCCGCGATCCCGAAGGCGGCTTGCACACGCTCAAGCTGCTGTCGGAGAACCCCGAGCAGTACCGCGACGCGGCCGTCGAGGGCATCCGCCGCCTGCTGAAGCTGGCACCGGGCGAGGCCGTGACGCCCGAGCGCGTGGAGTGCGTGAAGATGGGCACCACGGTGGCCACCAACGCGCTGCTCGAGCGCAAGGGCGAGCCCACGGTGCTGGTCACGACGAAGGGCTTCCGCGATGCGCTGCGCATCGCCACCCAGGCGCGGCCGCGCCTGTTCGACCGCCGCATCGTGCTGCCCGAGCTGCTGTACCGGCGCGTGATCGAGGCCGACGAGCGCATCGACGCGCAGGGCGGCACCGTGCAGGCGCTTGACGAGGCGCCGCTGCGCGCGCAGCTGCAGTCCGCCTTCGACGAGGGCCTGCGCGCCTGTGCGATCGTCTTCATGCACGGCTGGCGCCACACGGCGCACGAACTCGCGGCCGAAGGCATCGCGCGCGCCATCGGCTTCACGCAGGTGTCGGTGTCGCACAAGACCAGCCCGCTGATGAAACTGGTGCCGCGCGGCGACACGACGGTGGTCGACGCCTACCTGAGCCCGATCCTGCGCCGCTATGTCGAACAGGTGTCGCAGCAGATGCCGGGCGTGCCGCTGTTCTTCATGCAGAGCTCGGGCGGGCTCACGCAGGCGCACCGCTTCCAGGGCAAGGACGCGATCCTCTCGGGCCCGGCCGGCGGCATCGTCGGCATGGTGCGCACGGCGCTCGATGCCGGCCATGCGCGCGTGATCGGCTTCGACATGGGCGGCACTTCCACCGACGTGTCGCACTATGCGGGCGAGTTCGAGCGCTCGTTCGAGACCCAGGTGGCCGGCGTGCGCATGCGCGCGCCGATGATGAGCATCCACACGGTGGCGGCCGGCGGCGGCTCGATCGTTTCCTTCGACGGCGCGCGGCTGCGCGTCGGGCCCGAGTCGGCCGGCGCCAATCCCGGCCCCGCGAGCTACCGCCGCGGCGGCCCGCTGACCACCACCGACGCCAACGTGCTGCTCGGCAAGATCCAGCCCGCGCACTTCCCGCAGGTGTTCGGGCCGGGCGCCGACCAGCCGCTGGACCGCGATGCGGCCGAGCGCGGCTTCGCCGCGATGGCACGGCGCATGACCGAGGCCACGGGCCGTGCGGTCGGTGCCGAGGAGGTCGCGAGCGGTGCGCTGCGCATCGCGGTGGCGAGCATGGCCAATGCGATCAAGCGGATCTCGGTGGCGCGCGGCTACGACGTCACGCAATACACGCTGCAGTGCTTCGGCGGCGCGGGCGGCCAGCATGCCTGCCTGGTGGCCGATGCGCTGGGCATGCGCAGCGTCTACCTGCATCCGCTGGCGGGCGTGCTCTCGGCCTTCGGCATGGGGCTGGCCGACCAGCTGGCGCTGCGCGAGCGCGCGCTCGAGCGCCGGCTCGACACGGCGGGCCTGGCCGAGGCGCGCGAGGCCGCGATCGGCCTGGCCGGGCAGGCGGTGGAGGAACTGCGCGGGCAGGGCGTGGCGGAAGCCGCGATCAAGGTGCTGCATCACGTGCAGCTGCGCTACGAAGGCACCGACACCGCGCTGCCCTGCGCGCTGCCGATGGACACGCCGGCCGCCGAGGCCATCGCCGCAATGCGCGACGAGTTCGAGCAGGCCTACCGCCGGCGCTTCGCGTTCCTGATGAGCGAGCGCGCGCTGGTGATCGAGGCGGTGGCGGTCGAGGCCGTCGGCGCCGGCGAGCGCACGCGCGCCGCCGCCGCGGCCGGCGCGGCCGAATCGCATGTGCCCGAGTCGCTCGCGGCCGTGCGCATGTACTGCGAGGCCGACGAAGCCGCCGCGGGCTGGCGCGAGGCCGCGCTGTTCGACGAGGCCGCGCTGCGCCCCGGTGCGGTGGTCGACGGCCCGGCGATCCTGGCCGGGCGCAACGCCACCACCGTGGTCGAACCCGGCTGGCAGGCACGCGCCACGGCCGACGGCGTGGAGCTGCACCGCGTGCGCGAGCGCGCCACCAGCCATGCGATCGGCACGCGCGCCGACCCGGTGATGCTCGAGGTCTTCAACAACCTCTTCATGAACATCGCCGAGCAGATGGGGCTGCGGCTGCAGAACACGGCCTACTCGGTCAACATCAAGGAGCGGCTCGATTTCTCGTGCGCGCTGTTCGACGTCGAGGGCAACCTGATCGCCAATGCACCGCACATGCCGGTGCACCTGGGCTCGATGAGCGAGTCGATCAAGACCGTGATCGCCTGCAACCCCGACATGAAGCCCGGCGACGTGTTCGTGCTCAACGACCCCTACCACGGCGGCACGCACCTGCCCGACATCACGGTAGTGACGCCCGTCTACCTCGACGCGGCCGATGCACGGCCCTCGTTCTACGTGGCCTCGCGCGGCCACCATGCCGACGTGGGTGGCATCACGCCGGGCTCGATGCCGCCGTTCTCGAAGACCATCGGCGAGGAGGGCGTGCTGATCGACAACTTCAAGCTGGTGGAGGGCGGCCGGCTGCGCGAGGTCGAACTCCGCGCATTGCTCGGCGGCGGCGCGCATCCCTCGCGCAACATCGAACAGAACCTGGCCGACCTGCGCGCGCAGATCGCGGCCAACGAGAAGGGTGTGCAGGAGCTGCAGGCCATGGTGGCGCAGTTCGGCCGCGAGACGGTGGCGGCCTACATGGGCCATGTGCAGGACAACGCCGAGGAGTCGGTGCGTCGCGTGATCACGGCGCTCAAGGACGGCGAGTTCGTGCTGCCGCTGGACAACGGCGCGCGCATCCAGGTGCGCGTGAAGGTCGATGCGGCCGCGCGCTCGGCGACGGTGGACTTCAGCGGCACGAGCGCGCAGTTGCCGAACAACTTCAATGCGCCGCGCGCGATCACGATGGCGGCGGTGCTCTATGTGTTCCGCACGCTGGTCGACGACGACATTCCGCTCAACGCGGGTTGCCTGAAGCCGATCGAGGTGATCGTGCCCAGCGGCTGCATGCTGAACCCGTTGCCGCCCGCGGCGGTGGTGGCCGGCAATGTCGAAACCTCGAGCTGCGTGACCAATGCGCTCTATGGTGCGCTGGGCGTGATGGCAGCAAGCCAGTGCACGATGAACAACTTCACCTTCGGCGATGGCGCGCACCAGTACTACGAGACCATCTCGGGCGGTTCGGGCGCGGGCGAGGGCTTCGACGGCACGAGCGTGGTCCAGACTCACATGACCAATTCGCGGCTCACCGATCCGGAGGTGCTGGAGTTCCGTTACCCGGTGCGTCTCGACAGCTACAGCCTGCGTTCGGGGTCGGGTGGTGCGGGGCGCTGGCGTGGTGGTGACGGCGGTGTGCGGCGGGTTCGGTTCCTGGCACCGATGACGGCGTCGATCCTCAGCAATGGGCGGCACCATGGTGCGTTCGGTGGTTCGGGTGGCGAAGCGGGCGCGGTGGGGATCAATCGTGTGGAGCGGGCCGATGGAACGGTCGAGCCTCTGGATCACATCGGGCAGGTGCAGATGGGGGCGGGGGATGTGTTCGTGATCGAGACGCCTGGTGGGGGTGGGTGGGGCGCTGTTCAGGGTTGAGGCCTTGAGGTCTGGGGCGGGCGCGCGCCGACGGGGTACTCCCCTCCGCGAATGTCCCCCGGCCTGCGGCCTCCTCCTTTATTTCGCTGCGGGGAGTACCCCATCGACACGCGCCTGGACGCAATGGTTGTTGGGCCGCCGGCACCAGCGCAGCGCCCCCGGTAACAAGAAAGGCGTGACCAAGCACGAACGCATCGGATAGGCACAGGAGCCTGCGCTACCCTCTCGCGCATGAAAGCGTTGCCACCAGATTTTCTTGCGACCCTGCGCCTGCCCGTGCAGCACGAGGACGACCTCGATGCCCAGGCGACCTTCTTCGATCGCGATGCGGTGTCCGACTTCTACCGCGCGACGGTGAAGGAGGGCACGGGCGACGAGGTGCTGGAGGCCGCGACCGCGCTGCTGCCCGACCTGCATCCGCTGCGTGCCGCGCTGTTCGCGATTCTTTGCGGCGGGCTGGTGGAGAACGGCGCCGATCCGCGGTTGCTGTTTCCGGCGGCGCTGCGACGCCTGGCCCGATTGCTCGAATCGCTCGCACCCTATTGCGCCGCGGAGCCGATGGAGGACGACGAAGAAGAAGCGTCCGAGGAGGAGCCGGCCGACGTCCTCGCCTGGCGCGCCGCCGAAGCCGCGCTCGAAGCGCTGCCGCCGGCCGAGCGCCTGCAGGTCGAAGCGAGCCGGCAGGCGGTCGACCTGCTGGTGCTGCCGCTGATGGCGATGCTGATGCGCGATGTCCGCAACCATCGCGAGCTGCTGGCCGACGAGGCACTGTGCGCGCGCATCGAGGCGTTGTCGGTCAACGGCACCTTGCCCTTCGAGGAACTGCACTTCCTGCACCGCACCGCCCAGATGGCCTACGAGGACGAGCTGGTCGTGCTGCTGCCGGCCTCGAACGCGGGGATGATCGTGCGTGCCCACGGCATCAACAACAACTTCCACGCCTTCTCGCTGCTGCAGGACCTGTTCAGCGTGCATGCGAAGACCCTGGGCATCCGGCAGCCGCTGGCCGATCGTCTCGGTGCCGACGACGAGCCGCGCGACAGCGATTCGGCCCAGTACCTCTGGCTGCAGGCCAAGGCCTATGCCGGTGGTGAACTCGTCGACCGCATGGCCTGGGCCTGGGGCGAGGGGACTTTGCGCGAGAACGCGCGCCGGCAGGGAAGGCTGGTGCTCGTCGCGCTGGAGACCGAGGACAAGCCCGCGCGCGGCTGGAACGGTTTCAACCGGGCCTTCCATTCGGAGCAGAAGCCACAGGTGACGGTAGTGCGCTTCCTCACGGCCGACGAGGTAGCCACCTACCTCGCCTGACCCCCGCAGCGAAATCAACGAGGAGGCCGAAGGCCGGGGGACATTCGCGGAGGGAAGTACCCGCTGTCCTGTGCACGCGCCCCGAACGAAAACAAGAAGGCCCTCCGAAGATGGCCCCAGAAGAACAGACCTTACATCCCCACGTAGTTGGGCCCGCCGCCCCCTTCAGGCGTGACCCACACGATGTTCTGCGTCGGGTCCTTGATGTCGCAGGTCTTGCAGTGCACGCAGTTCTGCGCATTGATCTGCAGCCGTTGCTTGCCCGCGCTGGCCTCGTCGGGCACGAACTCGTACACGCCCGCCGGGCAGTAGCGGCTTTCGGGGCCCGCGAACTTCGCGAGGTTGACGTTGACCGGCACCGACGCGTCCTTCAGCGTCAGGTGGGCCGGCTGCTGTTCCTCGTGGTTGGTGTTGCTGATGAACACGCTCGAGAGTCGGTCGAAGGTGAGCTTGCCGTCGGGCTTGGGGTAGGCGATCGGCTGGCATTCCGAAGCCGGCTTCAGGTACTGGTGGTCGGGCTTGGTGCGGCGCAGGGTCCAGGGGATGTTGCCCTTGAGCAGCCATTGCTCGATGCCGTTCATCAGCGTCGCGACCAGCAGGCCCTTCTTGAACCAGGCCTTGAAGTTGCGCGCCTTCTTGAGTTCGGCATGCAGCCAGCTCTTCTCGAAGGCCGCCGGGTAGGCCGTGAGTTCGTCGTGCTGGCGGCCGGCCTGCACTGCGTCGAAGGCAGCCTCGGCGCACAGCATGCCGGTCTTGATCGCGGCGTGGCTGCCCTTGATGCGGCTCACGTTGAGGTAGCCGGCCTCGCAGCCGACCAGCGCGCCGCCCGGGAACACCGTCTTGGGCAGCGATTGCAGGCCGCCGGCCGTGATCGCGCGCGCGCCATAGCCGATGCGCTTGGCCGGCTTGATGCCCTTGGCCTCGTCGCCCTCGAGGTACCAGCGGATGTTGGGGTGCAGCTTCCAGCGCTGCATTTCCTCGAACGGGCTCAGGTACGGGTTGCTGTAGTCCAGGCCCGTGATGAAGCCCATGGTGACCTTGTTGTCCTCCATGTGATAGAGGAAGGCGCCGCCGTAGGTGTCGCTCTTCATCGGCCAGCCGGCCGTGTGCAGCACGAAGCCGGGCTCGTGGCGCTTGGGATCGATCTCCCAGACTTCCTTGACGCCCAGGCCGTAGGTCTGCGGGTCCTTGCCCTCGTCGAGCTTGAACCTGGCGATCAGCTGGCGGCCCAGGTGGCCGCGCGCGCCCTCGGCGAACACCGTGTACTTGCCCAGCAGCTCCATGCCGAGCTGGAAGTTCTCGGTCGGCTCGCCGTCCTTGCCCACGCCCATGTTGCCGGTGGCGACGCCGCGCACGGCCCCCTTCTCGTCGTAGAGCACCTCGGCGGCCGGGAAGCCCGGGAAGATCTCGACGCCGAGGTTCTCGGCCTGCTGCGCCAGCCACTTGGTGAAGGCACCGAGGCTGATGATGTAGTTGCCGTGGTTCTGGAAGCAGTCGGGCAGGAAGGCGTTGGGCGTGCGCAGGCTGGCCTTCTCGCCGAGGAACACCATCGCGTCGTCGGTCACGGGCTGGTTCAGCGGCGCGCCGAGTTCCTTCCAGTCGGGCAGCAGCTCGTTGAGCGCGCGCGGGTCCATGATGGCGCCCGACAGGATGTGGGCGCCGGGCTCCGAGCCCTTCTCGAGCACCACGACCGAGATCTCCTTCTCGTGCTGGGCGGCGAGCTGCTTCAGGCGAATCGCGGTCGAAAGGCCGGCCGGCCCGCCACCGACGACGACGACGTCGTACTCCATGGCTTCGCGGGGACCGTACTGGGCAAGGATTTCGTCGTGGGTCATGGGGGTCTCGTCGATATGATGGGAGGCACTGGCGCTTCGTGGCTGCCGGGCATTTTATGCGGGCGCCACGGGCCGCCCCGCGGGGCGTGTCGCCCGTGTTTTCACGTCGCCTTGGCGACTCCACAGGAACAGCACTCCATGGCGTACAGCATCGATCTCTCGGGCCGCGTGGCCTTCGTCACCGGCGCCTCGAGCGGCCTCGGCGCGCAGTTCGCGAAAACGCTGGCGCGCGCCGGTGCCGCCGTGGTGCTCGCGAGCCGGCGCGTCGACAAGCTCAAGGAGCTGCGCGCGCGCATCCAGGGCGAGGGCGGCGACGCCCACGTGGTCGAGCTCGACGTGACCGACATGGCCAGCATCAAGGCCGCGGTGGCGCGCGCCGAGACCGAGGTCGGCGCCATCGACGTGCTGGTCAACAACTCGGGCGTGAGCACCACCCAGCGGCTGCAGGACGTGACGCCCGAGGACTACGACTTCATCTTCGACGCCAACCTCAAGGGCTCGTTCTTCGTCGCGCAGGAGGTCGGCAAGCGCATGCTGGCGCGCGCCAAGGGCGCGGCGCCGGGCACCTACATCGGCGGGCGCATCGTCAACATCGCCTCGGTGGCGGGGCTCAAGGTGCTGCCGCAGATCGGCGTCTACGCCATGAGCAAGGCCGCGCTGATCCAGATGACCAAGGCCATGGCGCTCGAATGGGGCCGCTTCGGCATCAACGTCAACGCGCTGTGCCCGGGCTACATCGAGACCGAGATCAACGAATCGCACTGGAGCACCGAGGGCGGCGCCAAGCTCGTGAGCATGCTGCCGCGCAAGCGCGTGGGCAAGCCCGAGGACCTCGACGGCCTGATCGTGCTGCTGGCCAGCGGCCAGAGTCATTTCGTGAACGGTGCCGTGATCGCGGCCGACGACGGGTTCGCGCTCTGAGCCCGCGCGCCTGGATCGGCATCGCGGCCGGCCTGGGCGCGGGCGCGCTCTGGGGGCTGGTGTTCGTCGTGCCGCGCATGGTCGGGCACTTCGCCATGGTCGACATCGTCTCGGCGCGCTTCGCCGTCTTCGGCGCCGTGTCGGCGCTGGCCGTGTTCGCGCGGCCCGCGGCGCGGCGCTGGCCCACGGGGCGCCAGGCGCTGGCCGCGCTCGGCCTCAGCGTGCTGGGCTTCAGCGGCTACTACCTGCTGCTGGCCTTCGGCATCGTGGCCGCGGGTACCGAGGTGCCGAGCCTCATCATCGGCACCATCCCGGTCTGGATGATGCTGCTGGGCCGCCCGCCGGGGCTGCGCATGGCCGCGCTGCTGCCCGGCCTGCTGCTCACCGGCGCCGGCATCGCGCTGATGATCTGGGGCGCATGGTCGGCCCGGCAGGGCGGTGCGCACGGCGGCGGGCATTTCGCCTGGGGCATCGTGCTCTCGCTCGGCGCGATGGCGAGCTGGACCGTCTACGGCCTGCTCAACGCGGCCTGGCTGCAGCGCCACACCGAGATCCACGCGGCCGACTGGGCCAACTGGCTCGGCATCGCCACCGGCCTGGGCGCCATCGGCCTCTGGCTCGCGGCCGGCAGCGAGCTCGCGGCGCTGCGGGCCCAGCCCGATGGCCTGCTGTTCGTCGTGCTGGCGCTCGCGGGCGGCTTCGGCTCCTCGTGGCTCGCCACCATCCTCTGGAACCTCGCGAGCCAGCGGCTGTCGGCCAGCCTCTGCGGCCAGCTCATCGTGAGCGAGACGCTGTTCGCGCTGGTCTATTCCTTCGTCTGGGACGGCCGCTGGCCGCAGGCCACCGAACTGGTGGCGGCGCTGCTGTTCGTCCTCGGCATCCTCGCCTCTATCAAGGCCCACCGATGAGAATCGAAATCCCCGAGAAGAAGAAACTGGTCTACGAAATGTCGATCCCGATCCGCTGGGGCGACATGGACGCGATGGGCCATCTCAACAATGCCAGCTACTTCCGCTACCTCGAGACCGCGCGCATCGACTGGATGCATTCGATCGGCTTCGAACCCGAGCCCGGCGGCGAGGGCATGGTGATCGTGAATGCCTTCTGCAACTTCTACCGCCAGATCGAGTACCCGGGCAACGTGCTGCTCAGGATGTACGTGAGCGACCCGGGCCGCACCACCTTCGAGAGCTGGGCCACGATGGCGCGCGCCGACCAGCCCGAGGTGATCTGCGCGGCCGGCGGGGCGACCACGATCTGGGTCGACTTCCCGAAGCAGAAGGCGCTGGCGCTGCCCGACTGGCTGCGCGCGCTGGTGAGCGACTGAGGGCCGGCGCCGGCCCTCAGGCCGGCCGCAGCACGATCCGCGCCTCGAAGCCGTGGGCCGCGCCCGCCGGCGGTGAAGCCAGCTCGAGCTTCGCGCCGTGCTTCTCGACGATGGTGCTCACGATCGAGATGCCCAGGCCGTAGCCGGCGCGGTCGGAGCTGTGGCGCACATGGCGTTCGCGCAAGGTCGCGAGCTGCTCGGCGTTGACGCCCGGGCCGGCATCGCGCACCGCGAGCACGCAGGGCGCCATCACCTCGATCACGACGCGGCCGTCGCCGCCGTAGCGCAGCGCGTTCTCCGCCAGGTTGCGCAGCGCGATCGCGAGCGCGTCGACGTCGCCCAGGGCCACCGGCGCCACGCTGTCGGGCACCTTGAGCGCGAGGCGCTCGGCATGCTGAGGGTCCTGCCAGAACTCCTGGGCCACCGTGCCGGCCAGTTGCACCAGGTCGACCCGCTCGCGCGCGAACGAGGCGCCCGACTCGGCGCGCGAGAGCTGCAGCAGCTTCTCGGCGCGGTGGCTCAGGGTGCGCAGCGCGTCGAGCGCGGCCTGCACGTCGTTGCGCTGCAGGTCGTGTTCGAGCGCGGTCTGCAGCCGCAGCCGCGCGGCCGCCAGCGGCGTGCGCAGCTCGTGCGCGGCATTGGCCGCCAGCGCGCGCTCGACGTCGAGCGAATGCGACAGGCGCTGCAGCAGCAGGTTGACGTGGTCGCCGACGGTGCGCAGCTCGCGCGGCAGGTTCGGCAGGGCGATCGGGCGCAGGTCGGCGCCGCTGCGCTTCTCGATCTCGCCGGTGAGCTGCTGCAGCACGCGCAGCTCGGTGCGCGCCACGTTGCGCAGCACCAGCGCCAAGAGCGGCAGCACCGCGCCGAAAGGGATGATCAGCCCGAACAGCGTGCGGTTGAGCGCGCGGCGGCGCTCGTCGAGCGGATCGGCCACCTGGAAGAACAGGCCCAGCGTGGGATGGCGCACCGTGTAGATGCGCCAGTTCGGGTTGTTCGCGAAACCGGCCGCGAGCGGCACGTCGAAGGTGTCCTCGGGGGCCTCGGCCGAGCGCAGCAGCACGTGCTCGTGCAGGTCGACGATCTGGTAGATCACCGCATCCTCCGAGAACAGCTGCTTGGGCGCGATCAGCGGCGCGCGCGGCGCCTCCTCGCCGGGGTGCTGCAGCTTCTCGAGCTCCTGCACCGCCATCGCGAACATGCGGTGCGAGACCTCGATCAGTTCGTTGTCGAAGTTGTGGTTGATCTCGCGGTCCACATACCAGACCACCGCGAACACGCACAGCAGCCAGACGCCGCCGACCCACAGGATCAGCGTGCGGGTGAGCCGGCCGGCCAGGGTGTCGCGCTCGCTGCGCGCGCGAGGCCGCGCCGCTTCGGTCATCGGCTATTCCTCCTCGTCGGCCGAGAGCCGGTAGCCGAGCCCGCGCAGGGTCTGGATGTGGCTGCGGCCGAGCTTGCGCCGCAGCCGGCTGATGAAGACCTCGAGCGTGTTGCTGTCGGCTTCGTCGCCGAAACCGTAGAGCGCATCGGCGAGGTTCTCGCGCGTGTGGATGCGCTCGGGCCGCGTGGCCATCACGCGCAGCAGTGCCCACTCCTTCTGCGTCAGCGTCACGGGCTGGCCGTCGCGGCGCACGCGGTCGTGCGCGATGTCGATCTCGAGCGTGCCCAGCTGCAGCACGGGCGAGTTGCTCGCGCTGCGCCGGCGTTCCACCGCGCGCAGCCGCGCCAGCAGCTCGGCCGGGTCGTAGGGCTTGATCAGGTAGTCGTCGGCGCCGGCATCGAGCCCGCGGATGCGGTCGGTGACCTGGTCGCGCGCGGTCAGCACGATGACGATCGGCGGCTCGCGCAGCGCGCGCACCTGCGGCAGCAGCGACAGGCCGTCGCCGTCGCCCAGGTGCAGATCGAGCAGCACGGCCGCGTACTGCACCGAGAGCAGCGCGCCGCGCGCATCGGCCAGGCTCGGCGCCACGTCGACCACGAAGGCCTTGGCCAGCAGGTAGCCGCAGACCGCGTCCGCCAGCGCCACATCGTCTTCGACCAGCAGTATGCGCACGCGGTGGCACTCCTCGGATTCGGTGGGAAAGCCGCAGTCTAGCGTCCGGGACGCGGTCAGCTGGCGCTCAGATGGCTTCAGCTTCGGTTCATGTGGCTTCAGCCCTGGTTCATTCGCGCGGCCTAGGCTGGCACCCATTTTTGCCGATGGCCGCTTTTTCCTCGATGACTCGCCGCTTTCCGAACCTCCGCCTCGGCGCCTGGACCCTGATCTCGTTCGCACTGCTGCTGCTCTGGGACGCCAGCGGCGCCGACCTGCCGCTGGCGCGCTGGATGGGCACGCCGATGGGTTTTCCGCTGCGCGAGAACCCGTTCCTGGTCCAGGTGATGCACACCGGCGCCAAGAACCTGAGCTGGGCGCTGGTGATCGGGCTGTTCCTCGCGATCCGCTGGCCCGTGGGTTTCCTGCGGCGCCTCGACCGCGCCAGCCGGGCGCAGCTCGCGCTGACGGTGCTGGCCTCGGTGCTCGCTGTCAGCCTGTTCAAGCATGCGAGCCATACGAGCTGCCCCTGGGACCTGCAGGAGTTCGGCGGCATGGCGCACTACGTCTCGCACTGGTCCTGGGGCGTGCGCGACGGCGGCCCGGGCGGCTGCTTCCCCGCCGGCCACGCCTCCACCGCCTTCGCCTACCTGGGGGGCTACTTCGTGCTGCGGCGCGTCTCTCCTCGAATCGCCTCGACATGGCTGGCCGTCGCGCTGATCGGCGGCCTGCTGCTCGGCGTGACGCAGCAGTTGCGCGGCGCCCACTACATGAGCCATACCCTCTGGAGCGGCTGGGTCTGCTGGACCGTGGGCCTCGCCATCGACACCATGGTCCGTCGCGCCCGCCGCTCCGCGGACGTTGTTGCATTGCAGCAGGCCTGAACGCCGTCTGAACTTCGAGTTCAGGCTCCTTTCAGGCCCGTTTCCTATATTTGTAGCATGTCTGTCACGCGCATAGAGCCCGCGCCGCTCCGGTCCGGCATCCCATCGATCTCCGAACCCTCGCCGGGCCCCGCGCCCGCATCCTCGTGGGAGACGGTGCGGCAATGGCTGGAGCGGCCGCGATCGGCCCGGCAACTGGTGCTGTGGCTGGCCCTGTACCTGGGCGTGGCCGCCAACTGGCCGCTGTGGAACGAGCTGGCCCGTATCGGCGGCGCCCCCAGCACCTACCTGCCGACCATCGCCGCGATGAGCCTGCTGAGCTTCTGCGGCACGGTGGCCATGCTCTCGTTCACCGCCTGGTCGCGCTGGATGAAGCCCCTGTGGTTCGCGGTGGCCGTGCTGGCGGCGCTGGTGCAGCACTACATGCTCGAGTACCGCGTGGTCATGGATCCGACCATGATCGCCAACGTGCTGCAGACCGATCCCAACGAGGCGCGCGACCTGCTGAGCTGGCGCATGGGCTTCAACCTGCTGGTGGTGGTCGCGCCGGTCGGCGTCGTGCTGTGGTTCGCGCGCATCGTACCGATGCGCTGGCTGTCGCAGCTCTGGCGCAACGCCGTGCTGCTGCTGCTCATGGTGGTCGTCGCGCTGGTCGCGGCCGTCGCCATGAACCGGCAGCTGGCGCCCCTGATGCGCAACAACGTGCACCTGCGCTACATGATGAACCCGATCGCCAGCCTCTATTCGACCGGCGCGGTGTTCATCAAGCCGCTGTTCAAGCGCAGCGGCAAGCTGATCCCGATCACCGCGGGCACCACGCTGGGCGCGAGCTACGCGGCCCAGCAGAAGCCGCCGCTGTTCGTGGTGGTGGTGGGCGAGACCGCGCGCGCCGATCACTTCGGCCTCAACGGCTATGCGCGCGACACCACGCCCGAGCTCGCGAAGCGCGGCGTGCTGAGCTACCGCGAGGTCTATTCCTGCGGCACCAACACGCTGGCCTCGGTGCCCTGCATGTTCTCGCCGCTGGGCAAGCAGGGCTACGAATCGCGCAAGGACGACTACGAGAACCTGGTCGACGTGCTGCAGGTCGCCGGGCTGGCCGTGTTCTGGCTCGACAACCAGGCCGGCTGCAAGGGCGTCTGTGCCCGCATTCCCAATGCCTCGGCCTTCGACAACCTGCCGCCCGCCACCAAGAGCGCGCTGTGCGACGGCGAGGAGTGCCTCGACGACGTGATGCTCGAGGGCCTCGATGCGCGCATCGCCGCGCTGCCGGCCGAGCGCCGCGCCAAGGGCGTCGTGCTGGTGATGCACCAGATGGGCAGCCACGGGCCCGCCTACTACAAGCGCTCGGGCGCCGACATGAAGCGCTTCCAGCCCGAGTGCAAGACCAATGCGCTCGCCGAGTGCGGCCACACCGAACTGATGAACGTCTACGACAACTCGATCGCGCAGACCGATCGCTTCCTCGGCCGCACCATCGACTGGCTCAAGGGCCAGTCGAAGCAGTACGACCCGGGCCTGCTCTACGTGAGCGACCACGGCGAATCGCTGGGCGAGTTCGGCCTGTTCCTGCACGGCGTGCCCTACAGCTTCGCGCCCGAGGCGCAGAAGCATGTGCCGATGGTCACCTGGTTCAGCGAGGGGCTCGATGCGCGGCGCCAGCTCTCGCGTTCGTGCATGGAGGCGGGGCTCGACACGCCGTTGACGCACGACAACCTCTACCACACGGTGCTCGGTGTGATGGACGTGAATACGCCGACCTACAAGCCGGGGCTCGACATGCTGGCGTCGTGCCGCGGCAAGAAGGGGTAACGGATTCGGGATCGGGCCTTCGATCCCGATCTACTTTTTCTCGCGCGGCAGTCGCCCCATCAGGAAGAACTCGGGATTCGGCTGCATGCCGCTGAAGCTCGCGAGCCGGTTGCTCAGGCCGAAGAAAGCGGTGATCGACGCGATGTCCCAGATGTCCTCGTCGTCGAAGCCGTGCGCGTGCAGCGGTGCGAAGTCGCTGTCGTCGATCTCGTGCGAGCGTTCGCAGACCTTCATCGCGAAGTCGAGCATCGCGCGCTGGCGCGGCGTGATGTCGGCCTTGCGGTAGTTCACGGCCACCTGGTCGGCCACCAGCGGCTTCTTCTCGTAGATGCGCAGCAGCGCGCCGTGCGCCACCACGCAGTAGAGGCACTGGTTGGCCGCGCTGGTGGTGGTCACGATCATCTCGCGGTCGCCCTTGGTCAGCGAGCCTTCCTCCTTGAGCATCAGCGCGTCGTGGTAGGCGAAGAAGGCGCGCCATTCGGCGGGCCGGCGCGCGAGCGCGAGGAACACGTTGGGCACGAAGCCGGCCTTTTCCTGCACCGCGAGGATGGCGGTGCGGATGTCCTCGGGCAGGTTCTCGAGTTCGGCGAGGGGGTAGCGGGTGGTCATGGTGTCTCCGGTGGGCTTGCGGATCTGGTGGCCGCAATGCGCTCCATCATAGGCAGGCGCGCTCAGGCGGCGATACGGGTGGCTTGCTGCGCGATGAAGTCCTTCACCCGCTCCGTCAGCGCGCGGTTGCCGCCCGCCGATTCCACGCCGGCGGCCGCCTGCAGCGCTACGGTATCGCCGATGCGTTCGATCACGGCTTCGGCCTCGATCGCATCGAGGCCGAACTGCGGTGCCGCCTGCCGGGCAAGTCCGAGGCTCGAAGCATGCCGGCCGGGGAGGATCGCGAGCTCCTGGTAGCCGGTGTGGACGCCGAGCTGCATCACGAGGTCGAAGGCCGGCGCCAGTCGCCAGCCTCCTTCGGGGTCGCGCAGCGCGCCGTGGTTCTTCACGTGGTCGTCGCTGTTGCCCACGGCCAGGTTGAAGACCATGCGACGGAACAGCTCCCGCAGGTCCTCCCGCGGGCTGGCGGAGTTGCGCCGCAGCCATTGCGCGAACTCCACATAGCTGCCCGCGCTCGATTCGTAGGGCACGTCGAGCAATGCCGAGGCGGAGAGATAGTGGAAGCGGCGTTCGTCGTGCAGCGGCCCCGCGCGGTCGAATCGCTCGACCAGCAGGGCATGGCCAACCGTCAGCGGCTGCAAGAGGAACGACGGCACGTCGATGCCGCAGGTGGCGGCCAGCCACAGCGTCGCGGCCTCGATCACCTCGACGTTGTGGTCGTCGCCGCGGGACGCGAACTTGGCGATGAAGCGCCTGCCGTCGTGCGCGAAGGGCGCCTTCGGCCGGGCACCGCCCAGGCTGCCGCCGCGCAGCAATCGCAGCATGTCGTCGCCGATGTCCAGGCCCGCCTCGATGCGGCGCGAAGCCTCCGCGAGTTCCTCGAGCGACCCTAGCGTGGAGGGCGGCTCGTTGCTGCGGATGGGCAGGGATTCCGAGAACACCATTGCGCCGATGCGGTCCTCGTTGGTCAGCAGCAGGGCGTCGACGTCGGACAGGGGCCGGCCCTGGCGGATCTCCAGGACCTTGCGGCCCCAGCTGTCGGGCAGCGCGTCGCGCAGCGTGAGCGGCATCGCACCGCCGTCGCGGACCCGGCGCTCGGGCAAGACGAAAGGTGCCTCGCGCAGCGCCAGGTGCTCGGGGTTCAGCGGCGTGGCGTCGGGATCCCGCAGGTAGCGCCGTCCGTAGGCGAATTCGCCGCCTTCGACCACGCCGCGGCGGGCGAGCTTCATCAGGCCGGCCGGCTGCACCGCGTCGCCGGTGCACCGAGCCAGGCCGACATAGATGCTGCGCTCGGCGGGGGCCTCGGATTCAGAAGTCACGTTCGTCCTCGGCGATGGTGCCGGCCACGGGGCGCGAAGCCGACCTGCGGACCCGGCGCTGGGCGGTCAGCCCGGAGGGCGCCGGCGCCAGCGCGTCGAGCGTGTCGATCTCACCGAAGAGCCACAGCGCGTGCGCGAGCAGGCCGATGCTCGTGCCCGGCTTGCCGGCTTCGAGCGCGCGCAGGGTCGTGGGCGAACACAGCAGGCGCTCCGAGGCCTCGGCCACCGTCCATTCGCGCTGGAACCGATGGGCGCGCAATCGCTCGCCGAGGCGTGCCAGCGGCGCCAGCGTCTGGGACGGCAGTGCGGAAAGGCTCTTGCTTTGCCTTGGCATCAATAAAATGGCTATTAAGTGAGTTAACAGCCATTATATTGATGATTTTATGGGCGATTGTCCAGGCGTTCGGCTGATTCGACACCCGCCTCCAGCACCGCCAGATCGCTCTCGTCCTTGAGCCCCACGCCGCTGAGCCCGCGCCGCAGCGCCTCGCGCATCAGCCAGGTCAGCTTGAAGGCGGCGAGCTCGTACGACAGGCCTTCGGGCCGCACGTTCGAGATGCAGTTGCGCTCGGCATCGTGGCGGCCCTTGCGCGGCGCGTGGGTCAGGTAGATGCCGAGGCTGTCGGGCGAGCTGAGGCCGGGCCGTTCGCCGATCAGCATCACGGAGAGCGTGGCGCCGAACAGCTCGGCTGCCTCGTCGGCGAGCGCGACGCGCGCCTGGGTCGCGATGACGACGGGGGCGAAGCGGGTATCGGGCGGCAGGTGAGGGCGCAGCGCCGCGAGCAGCGGCGCCGCGTGGCGCGCGACCGCGAGCGAGGACAGGCCGTCGCCGATCACGATGCAGACGTCGACCGGCGCATTCGCGCTGGCGCGCAGCCGGTCCGCGTCGCCGGCATCGAGCTGCCGTCCCAGGTCCGGCCGCCGCAGGTAGGTGGCGCGGTCCTCGGCGCGGCTGCGGGCACGCACGGTCCGCCAGCCGTCGTGCCGCAGCGCGGCTTCGAGCGCATCGACGTCGAGCGCCGCATGGATCGCATCGCGCGCCATCGCATGGGCCCAGCCGAAGCGCAGCGTCTCGTCGGTCGGCATGCCGGCGCCGGCGCGGCCCAGCGCGAGCCGCGCGGGCGTGGCCGAGCGCCATTGGCCCCAGGGGTTGGGCGTGACAGCGTCGCTCATGAAGACAGCGCCGACAGGGCGCCCATGCCGGCCAGCAGCCGGTTGGAGGAGGGCGGCGCGATCCGTCCCGCCGCATCGGTGATCTGCATGCGCTGCAGCCAGGCCTCGAACTCGGGCGCGCGCTTCAGGCCCAGGGTCTGGCGCAGGAACAGCGCGTCGTGGAAGGAGGTGCTCTGGTAGTTGAGCATCACGTCGTCGGCGCCCGGGATGCCCATGATGAAGTTGATGCCCGCGGTGCCCAGCAGCACCAGCAGGTTGTCCATGTCGTCCTGGTCGGCCTCGGCGTGATTGGTGTAGCAGATGTCGCAGCCGATCGGCAGGCCCATGAGCTTGCCGCAGAAGTGGTCCTCGAGGCCGGCGCGGATGATCTGCTTGCCGTCGTACAAGTACTCGGGGCCGATGAAGCCGACCACGGTGTTGATGAGCAGCGGCTTGTAGCGGCGCGCCAGCGCATAGGCGCGCACCTCGCAGGTCTGCTGGTCGACGCCGAAGTTGGCATTGGCCGACAGCGCGCTGCCCTGGCCGGTCTCGAAGTACATGAGGTTGTCGCCGACGGTACCGCGCTGGAGCGACTGCGCGGCGTCGTGGGCCTCGGCCAGCAGCTCGGGCGTGACGCCGAACGAGAGGTTGGCCTTCTCGGTGCCCGCGATCGACTGGAACACGAGGTCGACCGGCGCGCCGGCCTCGGCCAGGCGCAGCGTGTTGGTGACGTGCGTGAGCACGCAGCTCTGGGTGGGAATCTCGAAGCGCTGGATCAGCTCGTCGAGCATGTGCAGGAGGCGGCCGAGCACCGGCAGGCTGTCGGACACCGGGTTCAGGCCGATCACCGCGTCGCCCGCGCCGTAGAGCAGGCCGTCGAGCGTGGAGGCGGCCACGCCGCGCAGGTCGTCGGTGGGATGGTTGGGCTGCAGCCGCACCGCGAGGTGGCCGGGCAGGCCGATGGTGTCGCGAAAGCGCGTGACCACGTTGCACTTCTTCGCGACCGAGACCAGGTCCTGGTTGCGCATGAGCTTCGACACCGCCGCCACCATCTCGGGCGTGAGGCCCGGCGCGAGGGCCGTGAGCGCCGTGGTGTCCGCCTGCTCCGACAGCAGCCAGTTGCGGAAGTCGCCGACCGTGAGGTGCGAGACCGGCGCGAAGGCCTGCGCATCGTGCCCGTCGATGATCAGCCGCGTGATGTTGTCGCTCTCGTAGGGGATCAGCGCCTCGTTGAGGAACTGCGCGAGCGGCGTGTCGGCCAGCACGTGGCGCGCGGCCATGCGCTGCTGCGCGGTGGCCGCGCCGATGCCCGCGAGGTAGTCGCCCGAGCGCGCGGGGCTGGCCGCGGCCATGACCTGGCGCAGGTCGTCGAAGGAAAAGCCCTGGCCGGCGATGGTGGTGCGGTAGCGCATCGTTCGATCAGGCGGCGGGCGTGGTGGCCGGCGCCGACAGCATCTCGTCGGGCGCGGCCGCGTTGCGCTGCGCCGAGGTCGCGAGGAAGTAGCCGTAGGCCAGCGCCATCAGCACGAGGAACAGCAGGGTGAGCATCGGGTTGAACCACACCATCGCGCCGAGGCACACCAGGCCCAGGCCCAGCGCGATGGCGGGAAACACCGGGTAGAAGGGCGCGCGGTAGCTGCGCGGCAGCGCGGGCTCGGTGCGGCGCAGCCTGAACAGCGCGGCCATCGAGACCAGGTACATCACGATCGCGCCGAGCACGGCCATGGTCACGATGTTGGCCGTGAGCGTCTGGCCGCCGAACTGCACCCATTCGTCGCTGAAGATCGCCACCACGCCGACGACGCCGCCCGCCAGCAGCGCGCGGTGCGGCGTGTCGAAGCGCGGGCTCAGGCCGGCGAAGTAGCGCGGCAGGTAGCCAGCGCGCGCCAGCGCGAAGATCTGGCGCGAGTAGCCCATGATGATCCCGTGGAAGGAGGCGATCAGCCCGAACAGGCCGATCCACACCAGCATGTGCAGCCAGCCGCTGTTGTCGCCCACCACGGCCTTCATGGCCTGCGGCAGCGGGTCGTTGATGTTGGCGAGCTTGCGCCAGTCGCCCACGCCGCCCGCGAAGATCATCACGCCGAAGGCCAGCACCACCAGCGTGACGATGCCGGTGGTGTAGGCGATCGGGATCGTGCGGTGCGGATCGCGCGCTTCCTCGGCCGCCATGGCCGCGCCCTCGATCGCGAGGAAGAACCAGATCGCGAACGGGATCGAGGCGAAGATGCCCGCGATGGCCGCGCCGTTCAGCACGCTGCCGCCGGCCCAGCCGTTGGCCACGAAGTTGGCCATCGACCAGCCCGGCGTGACCACGCCCATGAACACCAAGAGCTCGAAGATCGCGAGCACGGTGACGAACAGCTCGAAGGCCGCGGCGATGCCGATGCCGATCCAGTTGAGGCCGATGAAGATCACGTAGGCGCCGAGCGCGAACCACTTCGGATTGATGCCCGGGAACTGCACGTTGAGGTAGGCGCCGATCGCCAGCGCGATGGCCGGCGGCGCGAACACGAACTCGATCAGCGTGGCGAAGCCGGCCACGAAGCCGCCATGCGGGCCGAAGGCACGGCGCGCGTAGGCGAAAGGACCGCCGGCATGCGGGATGGCGGTGGAGAGTTCGGTGAAGCTGAAGATGAAGGTGGTGTACATCGTCGCCACCAGCACCGTGGCGACCAGGAAGCCCAGCGTGCCGGCGGTGTTCCAGCCGTAGCTCCAACCAAAGTATTCGCCCGAGATCACGAGGCCGACCGCGATGCCCCACAGTTGCAGCGGGCCGAGCACTTTCTTCAGGTGGCCGGTGCCGCCGTGGGCGGGCATCGCCGAACTCGCTTCGGTGGAAGGCATGGGAGTTCCTCTCTCGGGGGATGTTGACAGTACCCCCGCCGCGAAGCAAGGGCCGTTCCACCGGGGGCGCTGGCGCTTCATGCGCGCTGGCCATAATCGGCCCTTTCCCACCATTCCCTCGAGGTATCCCGTGAAGTCCCTGTTCTGTGCCGCTCTCGTGTCCTTCTGCGCCGTGTCCGCCGCGTGGGCCCAGTCCGCGCCCGTCACCACGGCCAGCGGCCTGATCTACCAGTCGCTCAAGGAAGGCACGGGCGCCTCGCCGGCCGCGACCGACGTGGTCAAGGTGCACTACCGCGGCACCTTCCCCGATTCGGGCAAGGAGTTCGACAGCTCCTACAAGCGCAACGAGCCCACCGAGTTCCCGCTCAACGGTGTGATCCCGTGCTGGACCGAGGGCGTGCAGAAGATGAAGCCGGGCGGCAAGGCCAAGCTGACCTGCCCGCCATCGATCGCCTACGGCTCGCGCGGCGCGGGCGGCGTGATTCCGCCCAACGCCACGCTGAACTTCGAGATCGAGCTGATCTCGGTCACCAAGCGCTGAGCTTCAGATCTGCGCCATGCCGCCATCGACGAACAACTCGGTGGCATTGACGAAGCTGCTGTCGTCCGAGGCCAGGAACACCACGGCCTTGGCGATCTCGTCGGGCGTGCCGACGCGGCCCAGCGGAATGGCCTGGGCCTGCGATTCGATGAAGCCCTCGACCTGCTCGGGCGTGAGGCCCAGCAGCTCGTAGGCCGGGGTCGGCACCACGCCCGGGCTGACCGCGTTGACGCGGATGCCGGCGTCCTTCAGGTCCACGGCCCAGCTGCGCGCGAAGCTGCGCACCGCGGCCTTGGTCGCGCTGTAGACGCTGAAGGCCGGCATGCCCTTGATACTGGTGATCGAGGCGTTCAGCACGATCGACGAGCCCTTGCCCATCAGCGGCAGCGCCTTCTGCACGGTGAACAGCAGGCCGCGCACGTTGATGCCGAAGGTCTTGTCGAAGTGCTCCTCGGTGATCTGGCCCAGCGGCAGCAGGCTGCCGCCGCCCGCGTTGGCGAACAGCACGTCGAGCCGGCCCTTCTGCGCGCGGATGGTGTCGTAGAGGCGGTCGAGGTCGTCGAGCTTCGAGACGTCGCCGAGCACGCCCGTGACGTTGCGGCCGATGGCTTTCACGGCCGCGTCGAGCTCGGCCTGGCGGCGGCCGGTGACGAAGACGTGGGCGCCTTCGGCCACGAGGCGTTGCGCGGTGGCCAGGCCGATGCCGCTGGTGCCGCCGGTGACGAGGGCGGTCTTTCCATCGAGCTTGAGCGAAGAGGTGGACATGACTTCTTTCCTTGGGTGATGCCGCGAGGCGGCGTTGACGATGGAAGGAAGTTTGGGCGCGACCCCCGCGCCGACCAAGACGCCGCGTGCCACTTGTTTATTCACGAATCACTAATAATCGGCCGATGGACCAGATCGCCGCCATGCGCGTCTTCGCCCGCGTGGTCGAGGCCGGTACCTTCACGCGCGCCGCCGATTCGCTGCAGATGCCCAAGCCGACCGTGACGAAGATGGTGCAGCAACTCGAGACCCACCTGCGCGTGAAACTGCTGCAGCGCACGACCCGGCGCGTGACGGTCACGCCCGAGGGCGCGGCCTACTACGAGCGCACCGCGCGCGTGCTGGCCGAGCTCGAGGACATCGAGTCGGACCTCACGAACGCGCAGGCCAATCCGCGCGGGCGGCTGCGCGTGGACGTCGGCTCCTCGCTGGCCAACATGATCCTGATTCCGCAGCTGCCGGCCTTCCACGCGCGCTATCCCGAGATCGAGCTCGAGATCGGCGTGGGCGACCGGCCCGTGAACCTGGTCGGCGATGCGGTGGACTGCGTGATCCGCGCCGGCCCGCTCGACGACCAGACGCTGGTGGCGCGCCGCATCGCGACCATGCCCTTCGTGACCTGCGCCACGCCCGGCTATCTCGAGCGCCATGGCGTGCCGAAGACCCCGGCCGACATCGGCGACGGCCGGCACCGCGTGGTGGGCTACTTCTCTTCGCTGAGCAACCGGCCGGTGCCGCTGCGCTACGGCCGCGGCGAGGACCGCATCGAGATCCACGGCCACACGGTGGTGGGCGTGAACGAGAGCACCGCGCACCTGAGTGCGATGCTCACGGGCATGGGCCTGGCGCAGACCTTCGACCTGATGGCCGCGCCGTATCTCGCGAGCGGTGCCTTGGTCGAGGTGCTGCAGGGCTTTGCGCCCGAGCCCTATCCGCTGCACGTGGTGTACCCGACCAACCGGCACCTGAGCGCCAAGCTGCGCGTGTTCGTCGACTGGGCGGTGGAGCTGTTCGCGCCCTACGACAGGCAGCGCAAGCCGCGCTGAAAGAAGCCCGTCGGCCTCAGCTTGGCTGGTACTGGTACAGCCAGGTCTCGGTCAGCGTCTGGTCGCCGTTCTTCAGGTACAGCCGCATGTCGACCGGCTCGTTGCCCTCGGCCGTGAAGTCGAACTGCGCGCGCCAGTGGCCGGTGACGCCGTTGGGCACGGCCTCCGCGAATATGTAGGAGAACTTGCCGCGCGAGGCCGTGAGCACCAGCTCGGGCTTGACGCCGAACGGGATGTTGGCGAGCGGCGCGCCGATGAACTCGACCATGAACTTGCGCACGCCCGGCGGCCGCGGCTGACCCGGCTGGCCGCCGCGCCCGATGCGCGTCGCCACGCAGCGCGCCAGCGGCGAGGGATAGGGCTCCTGGTCGGTCCAGTGCAGGCGGTACTTGAGGTTGTAGCTGGCGCCGGCCTTGGCATCGGCCTTGGGCACCCAGAAGGCCACGATGTTGTCGTGGATCTCGTCGTCGGTCGGGATCTCGATCAGCTGCACCGAGCCCTCGCCCCAGTTGCCCAGCGGCTCGACCCACAGGCTCGGGCGCTTCTCGTAGTAGACGCCATCCTGGTAGTGATCGAAGGAACGGTCGCGCTGCAGCAGGCCGAAGCCCTTGGGCGCGGTGTCGGCGAAGGCCGAGGCGCGCGTCTGCGTCGGGTTGTTGAGCGGGCGCCAGATGCGCTCGCCCGCGCCGTTCCAGATCGCGAGGCCGTCGGAGTCGTGCACCTCGGGACGCCAGTCGATCGCGGTGGGCTTGGCGGTCTCGGAATACCAGTACATCGAGGTCAGCGGCACCAGGCCCAGGCGCGCCACGTCGCGGCGCAGGAACAGGCGCGAGTCGATGTCCATGATCACCGCCTTGCCGCGCTGCATCACGAACTTGAACACGCCGGTGACGCTTGGTCCCTCGAGCAGCGCATAGACCGTCATCGAAGTCGTGTTGCCGGGCGCGGGCGTCTCGAAATAGAAGCGCGTGAAGGCCGGGAATTCCTCGGGCCGGTCGGGCACGGCCACCTCGAGCGCGATGCCGCGCGCCGACAGGCCGTACTGGTAGAGCTCGCCGATAGCGCGGAAGTAGGAGGCGCCGAGGAAGGCGACCCAGTCGTTCTTCTGCCAGTCGAGCTTGCTCTGGTCGCCCAGGCGGCTTTCCTGCAGGCGGAAGCCCGCGAAGCCGGCGCCCTCGGGCAGCGCGCGCGCCGGGCTGTCGGCCGGCATCGAGAAGTACGACGGGCTGTAGAGCACCTCGCGCGCGAAGCCGTCGCCGTCGGAGCTCTCGAGCACGTGCATGCGCACCGGCGTCTGGAAGAAGCGGCCGAGGTGGAAGAAGGTGACCGGGAAGGCGCCGGGGCCGTCGCGGAACAAGGCGTTGGCGGGGTCGAACTTGAGCTTGCCGTGCGCGTCGTAGTCGATCTTGTCGAGCACCTGCGGCGCGAGCGGCGCCGGCGCGGCATAAGGCCGGCCGGCGAGGGATTTGGCCTCCGCGATCAGGTTGTCGAACGAGAAGGGCCGGGGCTGGCTCAGCTGCAGCCCGTTGGCGGCCAGCGCTTCGGCGGGCAGCCCGAGGGCGGCGAGGGCGGCGGCGGCGCTGCCGGCGGCAAGGAAGGATCGGCGATCAAGCATTGTTTTCTTGAGGGTTGCGATGGCTTTGGCGAGTTCGGGCGAACTCCGGGGAGTGGACGAAGGAGAGCAGGCGCCGGCGCGACGGCCGGGCGATCCTAATGCAGCGCGAAACTCCTCCGTCGTGAAGGCACCGGCCTGTGCCGGGAGGCGCAGGTTCGGTGGGCGGGACGAGACTGGAGCTTGCCCGCGCGGCGGCCCGCGGCGCGTCAGCCATTCCGCGCAAACGCCGCCGGACAAGGCCGGCGATGCGACGAAATTGTGCGTTTGTGTATCGGGTCGCGCTCAGCCCGCCGCATGCAGCGCATACACCGCGTACATCGGCACGCCGAAGACGGCGCCGATCGCACGCGACAGCATTCCGTGCGGAAAGCCATAGCCGGTCATCACCTGATGGATGCCCGCGAGCCGCAGCCGCGGATGCGCGCGCGCCAGCTCGGCCGGCCGGCGCAGGCCCCAGCGGAACTGCGCGCCCGTGGGCCGCACCGAGGGATGCCGGTGCGCGCGGCCGGTGGCGAGCCAGCACATGGCATCGAAGGCCAGCACCGACCCCGCGGGCGCGCGCTCGCCGAAGGTCGCGAACACCGCCTCGACCTGCGCGGGCTCGAGGTACATCAGCACGCCTTCCGAGAACAGGAACACCGGCGGCCCGTCGCGCGCGGGCAGGCCGAGACCGTCCCACCAGTCGGGGGCCGTGAGGTCGAGCGGCCGCACCTCGTGGCGCGGCTCGTCGTCGGCCAGCAGCGCGCGGCGCACCGCGAGCACTTCGGGCAGGTCGGCATCGGTCATGTGCGCCTTGCCGTCGTCGAGCCATTGGAAGTAGTGGCTCAGGCCGCAGCCGAGGTTGACCACATGGCCGCCGGCATGCGCCTGCAGGAAGTCGCGCGCGAGCGCGCGGAAGCAGCGCGTGCGCGCCAGCACGCCATAGACCGTGGCGCGGTCGCGCGGCAACGGCGGGGCCTGGTCCTCGAGCGTGGCCAGCAGGCGCGCCGCGCTCGCGTCGCCGATCGCCATGCGCGGAAACATCGCATCGCCGAAGGCACGCGCGGCCAGCGGGATGCGCAGCGTCGAGGGCACGGCCGAAAGGCCGGAAGCGGGCAGGGCGGCGTCGGAGGGCATGCGGGATCGGAAGTGAGGGCGGGGGCGAAGTCTCTCGCCTGATGAAGAGACGGGCAAGGGCGCGCGCTGTTCGGTCGCGGCGGGAATCGGCCATTCGCCGTATCCATACATGCACAGTGATGGATAGCATACGAATGGAGCTATTGGATTCGAAGGAATTCGCTATGTAAGAATAAACATATCGAAAAACATGGAGACGAGGTGGATATGAAACATTGGTCCGCGGGCGTGGTGTCCGGTCTGGTGGCGGTCGTGGTCGCCGGTTGCGGCGGTGGTGGCGATGGGGCGGTGTTCCTGCCGGTGGTGCCGCCGCCCGCGCCCGCACCGCCTTCTCCCCCACCGCCGCCTCCTCCCGCGCCGCCGGCGCCCACGGTCAAGCTCGAGGGCGCCATCGACCGTCCCGCCGACTACGCCGAGGCCGACCTCGCCGCGCGCGCCGCCCTCACGCAGACGGTGAACTTCAACAGCGGCAGCACGCCGCAGACCCGCACCTACACCGGCACCAGCCTATGGTCGCTGCTGTCCGACGCGGGCCTCCAGGTCGACGCCACGCGCAAGAACGACCTGTTGAGCCGCCACGTGCTGGCCACCGGCGCCGACGGCTACCGCGTGGTGTTCGCGCTCGGCGAGCTGAGCCCCGACTTCGGCAACAAGCCGGCGATCGTGGCCTATGCCGAAACCACCGGCGCCGGCTCGGGGCCGCTGGCCGCGGCCGACGGGCCGTTCCGCGTCACCGCGCCGGGCGACATCAAGGGCGGGCGCTACGTCTCGCAACTCGTGCGGCTGCGGGTGCAGCCCTCGGCCGCCACCGCCGCCGGCACGGGCGGCGGGGTGTCCGCGAGCTTCGCGGTGTCGGGCGCGGTCACCACGCCGCTGAGCTTCGACCTCAAGGCGCTGCAGGCGATGGTGCCGGTCACCCAGACCGTGGGCGCCAACGTCTACACCGGCGTCAGCCTCTGGACGCTGCTCAACAGCCTGGGCCTGCGCCTGCCCGCGGGCAAGAACCCCAGCCTGTCGATGTATGCCGTGGCCACCGGCAGCGACGGCTACCGCGCCGCGGTCTCGCTCGGCGAGATCGATCCGGGCTTCGGCAACAAGGGCGCGCTCATCGCCTACGACATGAACGGCGCGGGGCTCGGCGCGAACGGCGTCGCGCGCCTCGTGGTGCCGGGCGAGGTCAAGCAGGGCCGCTCGGTGTCGAACCTGGTCGCGATCGAGGTGTTCGCGGCGGACACGCCCTGAGCGGTCGCCGCGCGCGCGCCAGCCTCAGCGGGGCTGGCCGCGCGCGTCGACATAGGCCCAGGCCTCGAGGCCCGAAGCGAGCCGCACCCGCTCACGCCGGTAGTCCTCGACCTCGTAGGCATCCGACAGCGCGAGCTCGGCCGGCGTGATCGCGAACACCGCGCCGTCGACGCCGTCCTCGGCGCGGCCCGTGGGCACCACGATCGGATGATGGCTCTTGCCGCTGGTCGCGACCACGGCCGGATCGCGGATCGCGAGCCGCTCCAGGCGGTAGCCGGGCAACTGGTCGAGCCGGCCGGCCAGCAGCCGGCCGAAGGTGGCCATCTGCACCGATTGCAGCTGCAGTGTGCCGTACGAGAACAGCTGCTCCGTGGCTGCCCCGCCCGCGGCCGCCCGTGCCGCGTCGTCGGCGATCAGCAGGTCTTCGTAGAAGGCGCCGAAGGGCAGCGCGGGATGCGCGATCTGGATCTCGAGGATCCACAACCCGGTCGCGGGACAGAGGCCGAAATCGCCGAGCCGCCCGGCCTGGTAGATCGCATGCGGGAAGTCGCAGACGCGATGGCCCTTGATGTCGAGATTGAGGCGCCAGCCCATGGCCTGCGCGCGCTCGGCGGCGAATGCATAGAGCGCCTGGCCGCTGAGCCGGTCGGCGCGCCAGCGCGCGGCGACCTCGTGCCACAGCGTGCGCGCGGCCTCGGCGCAGGCCGCCATCCGCGCGTCGTCGCCGACCACGAAGCTGTCGCCCGCGTCGCCCTCGTGGCCGTCCCAGACCGGACCGATGTCGATGAAGAAGATGTCGCGCTCGCCGAGCACGCGCGCCGGATCCGATGCCTCGCGGAAGGTCTTGAGCGTGTCCTCGCCGAAGCGCACGATGACCGGATGCCAGTTGCGCTCGATCTCCAGCTTCTGCAGGGTGGCGGTGGCGAGATCGCCGGCCTGCCGCTGCGTCATGCCCGGCCGCACGGCCGAGGCGATGCGGCGCACCGCGAGCTGCGACAGCGCGCGTGCGCGCTGCATGGCGGCCAGCGAGAACTTCGTGCCAGTGGCTTCGGTGCGGCTTGTCGGGAGGGTGCTCATCGTGACGGGTCGGAGTGGGTGAGGTCGGGGGAGGGCGTGGGCACGGTTGGCGGCGTCCAGGCCGACCAGACCTCGCCCGGCAGCGCGTGATCGCGCGCGGGCGGTGCCTCGGCCACGCTGCCGATGCTCACGAAGCCCGCGAGGAACTCCTCGGGACGCACGCCGAGTTCGGTGGCCAGCACCGGATCGAAGCAGCGCTCGCCGCTCAGCACGATCGCGCCGAAGCCCAGCTGGTGCGCGGCATTCAGCAGGTTGCCGAGCGCGGCGCCGGCGGCCAGCCACTGCTCGCGCGCCGGCACCCTGCTGCGCGCGCGCGGCACGACCACGAAGGCCAGCAGCGCGGGCGGGCGCGTCGCATGCTCGCGCGCGCGGCGCCGGTCGGAGGCCGAGGCCAGCGGATCGCGGCGCAGCTTCTCGGCCTCGAAGCGCTCGGCCAGCGCGGCGCGTTGCGCCTCGCGGAACTCGATCACGCGCCAGGGATGCAGGCCGCCATGGTCGGGCGCGCGCAATGCCGCCTGCAGCATCGCGTCGATGTGCTCGGCCGTGGGCGCGGGCGGGCGCAGCCGCTTGGGCGAGACCGAGCGGCGCTCGAGCAGCGGCGCCAGCGCGGCCTCGGTGCGCGAGGCCTGGAGTTCTTGCCGCAGGGCCTCGCTCTGCGCGAGAAAGCCGCGCGCCCAGGCCAGCACCTGCTCGCCCTGCGGCGTGAAGCCCTCGAAGCGCTGGCTGCGTTCGACGGACGGCTCGGAGGTGCGCAGCAAGGCATGGCCGTACTCGGCCTCGAGCGCCTGGAGGGCCTGCGCGAACTCGGCCGGCGACATGCGGCTGGCCTGGGCCGCGCGGCCCAGGTGGCGCTCGTCGGCGAGCGCGAGCAGGCCGTGGAGAGGGGTGGTGCTGATCATGGGGAACACGGAAGCGTGGAAGGGGCAGCGGATGGACAGCGAGCGATACGCTATATTTTAAAAAACATAACGAAAGGCGTGGCGCGCGCGGGGAATCTACCTGCCGCCGTTCAGTCCGCCGGCCGCCGGCCGCGCTCGCGCGCCAGGTGCCGGTAGACCGTGCTGCGGTGGATGCCGAGCCGGCGCGAGGCCTCGGCCACGTCGTGCCCGCAGTCCTGCAGCGCCTGCGCGATCGCCTGGCGCGTGATGGTCACGAGCGGCGGTGGGCTGCCGAAGGCGGGGTTCGCACCGTCCCGGACGGAGGCGGCCGCCGTCGCGGGCGTCGCGGGCATCGCGCGCAGGCTCGCCGGCAGCGCATCGACCCCGACCGCGTCGCCGGGCTCGGCCAGCGCGACCATCGAGCGCAGCACGCTGCGCAGTTCGCGCACGTTGCCGGGCCAGGGGCAGGCCGCGAGCGCCTCGAGCGCCTCGTCCTCCAGCCGCAGCTCGCGCGCGGCGCCGCCCGACTCGAGGAACAGCCGCGCGATCAGCGCATGCCGGTCGGCGCGCTCGCGCAGCGGCGGCAGCGCCACGGTGAAGCCGGCCACGCGGTACATCAGGTCGGCGCGAAAGCGACCGGCCGCCACCAGCGCCGGCAGGTCGCCGTGCGTGGCGCAGGCCAGGTCGAAATCCACCGCCACGCCCTGGCCGCCGCCGAGCGGGCGCACCGTGCGCTCCTCGAGCACGCGCAACAGCCGCGTCTGCAGTGCCAGCGGCATCTCCGCGATCTCGTCGAGGAACAGCATGCCGCCATGCGCCTCGCGGATGCGGCCCGGCGCGCCGCGGCGGCGGGCGCCCGTGAAGGCGCCGTCCTCGTAGCCGAACAGCTCGGCCTCGATCAGGGTCTCGGGCAGCGAGGCGCAGTCGACCGCGACGAAGGGCCCCGCGCTGCGCCGGCTCGCGGCATGCAGCCGGCGCGCGAACACCTCCTTGCCGCTGCCGGTCTCGCCGTTCACCAGCACCGGCACGCCCTGGTTCAGCACCCGTACCGCGCGCTCGAGCAGCGGCTGTACGTCGTCGGGCGGCGGCGCGGCGGCCGAATCCTCGGGCGTCCATTGGCGCCGCGCGCCGCGCGACAGCGTTTCGCCGGGCCGGGTCGAGCGTTCGAGCACGGTCGCGATCTGGCGGCCGCCCGGCAGCGTGAGCAGGCTGCGGCGGCGCTCCATGCGTGCCCAGTCGCGGCCGAGGAAGGTGGCGGCATCGAGGTCGAGCAGCTCCTGCCACGAGCGCCCGAACAGCTCGAGGGCCACGTGGTTGGCCGCGACGATGCGGCCGTCGGCGATCACCATCAGGCCTTCGCGCGCGGTGCCGATCAGCGAGGGCCGCGGATGGAAGCGCAGCAGGTGGCCGCTGGCCTCGCTGAGCATCATGCGGTGGCCGACCTGCTGCGCCGCCATGCGCACCAGCCCGAGCGCATGGCTGTTGACGCGCACCGTCTCGCCCGAGATGTCGAGCGCGCCCGCGACCTCGCCGCGGCCGGTGAAGATCGGCGCCGCCGCGCAGCCCAGCGTGCCGTTGCGCGCCAGGTAGTGCTCGCCGCCGAGCACCATCAGCGCCTCGCGCTCGGCCAGCGCGGTGCCGATGGCGTTGGTGCCGCGCTGGTGCTCCGACCAGCCGGCGCCCGGCCGCAGCGCGAGGCGCTCGGCCTTGGGCAGGAAGTCGGGGCTGCCGATCTCGTCGAGGATCAGGCCGCTGGCGTCCGACAGCACCACCACGCAGCCGTTGCCGGTGGCGTGCTCGGCCAGCCCGTCGAGCTCGGGCTGGGCGCAGTCGAGCAGCCGCATCGCCTGCTCGCGCCGCTCGCGCAGCAGCGCCAGCGCCATCGGCTCGCAGTCGCCGCCGCGCGGATCGACCGGCCGGCTGCGGCGCCACGAACGCGAGATGTGCGGCGCGATCCAGGGCTCCGGGTCGCGGCCCTGCACGAAGAAGAGCTCCCGGGCCTGTTCCACCTGCGACGAGGGCGATTGCGAGTCGGTCATCCACGGCTCCAGTCGGTTCGGGGTGCGCGCCGGTTCGCACCGGTTCGCCTTTCGCGACATGCTAACCGTCGTGTTCGCACGGATATGTCGCAGATTGCGAAAGAAAACCCTTGCGACAGGGCCTTGCCCCGGGCCGGCATGCTGGGGATTTCACCGAGACCGGCGGGTACGGGCCTTGCAGACCTTCGTGCGGGACGCCGCATGTCGCGGCGCCTGCAACACACATGGAGACACGCATGGACATGCTCGAACCGGGCAAATTCGGTACCGCGGTGCCGTTCAAAAAGCGCTATGGCAACTACATCGGCGGCGAATGGGTCGCGCCGGTGGACAACCAGTACTTCGAGAACATCACGCCGGTGACCGGCCAGGTCTTCTGCGAGGTGCCGCGCTCGAGCGCCGCCGACATCGACCGCGCGCTCGACGCCGCGCACAAGGCCAAGGCCGCCTGGGGCCGCACCTCGACCACCGAGCGCGCGAACATCCTCAACCGCATCGCCGACCGCATGCAGGAGAACCTGGCCGTGCTCGCGGCCGCCGAGACCTGGGACAACGGCAAGCCGATCCGCGAGACCACCGCGGCCGATCTGCCGCTGGCGGTCGACCACTTCCGCTACTTCGCCTCCTGCATCCGCTCGCAGGAAGGCGGCATCAGCGAGATCGACCACGAGACCTTCGCCTACCACTTCCGCGAGCCGATCGGCGTGGTCGGCCAGATCATCCCGTGGAACTTCCCGATCCTGATGGCGGTGTGGAAGCTCGCGCCCGCGCTCGCGGCCGGCAACTGCGTGGTGATCAAGCCGGCCGAGCAGACGCCGGTGTCGATCCTGGTGCTGATGGAGATCGTCGGCGACCTGCTGCCGCCGGGCGTGGTCAACGTGGTCAACGGCTTCGGCGTGGAAGCCGGCAAGCCACTGGCCTCGAGCAACCGCATCGGCAAGATCGCCTTCACCGGCGAGACCACCACGGGCCGGCTGATCTCGCAGTACGCGAGCCAGAACCTGATCCCCGTCACGCTCGAGCTCGGCGGCAAGTCGCCCAACATCTTCTTCGAGGACGTGATGGAGAAGGACGACGCCTTCTTCGACAAGGCGCTCGAGGGCTTCGCGATGTTCGCGCTCAACCAGGGCGAGGTCTGCACCTGCCCCTCGCGCGCGCTGATCCAGGAGTCGATCTACGACCGCTTCATGGAGCGCGCGCTGAAGCGCGTGGCCGCGATCCGCCAGGGCAGTCCGCTCGAGATGGAGACCATGATCGGCGCGCAGGCCTCGAGCGAGCAGCTCGAGAAGATCCTCTCGTACCTCGACATCGGCCGGCAGGAGGGCGCGCAGGTGCTGATCGGCGGCGAGCGCAACACGCTCGCGGGCGACCTCAAGGACGGCTACTACGTGAAGCCGACCGTGTTCAAGGGCCACAACAAGATGCGCATCTTCCAGGAGGAGATCTTCGGCCCGGTGGTCTCGGTCACCACCTTCAAGGACGAGGAGGAGGCACTGGCGATCGCCAACGACACGCTCTACGGCCTGGGCGCCGGCGTCTGGAGCCGCGACATGAACCGCGCCTTCCGCATGGGCCGCGGCATCCAGGCCGGCCGCGTGTGGACCAACTGCTACCACCACTACCCGGCGCATGCGGCCTTCGGCGGCTACAAGCAGTCGGGCATCGGCCGCGAGAACCACCGCATGATGCTCGACCACTACCAGCAGACCAAGAACCTGCTGGTGAGCTACAGCGAGAACAAGCTCGGCTTCTTCTGATCCCCTGCCGCAAGGCACGCCCCGCGCGGCCCGAGACGGGACGCGCGGGGCGTTCGTGCATCCCCGAAGGAAGGCTTTCCATGACACAAGAAGTCCCGCGCGTGACCGCGACCGACGCGGCGCTGGCGCTGATCGACAGGCTTGCCGCGAAGCACGGCGCGCTGATGTTCCACCAGTCGGGCGGCTGCTGCGACGGCAGCGCGCCCATGTGCTATGCCCAGGGCGAGTTCATCGTCGGCGACTACGACCGGCTGCTGGGCCACATCGGCGGCATGCCGTTCTACATCAGCGGCCCGCAGTTCGAGTACTGGCAGCACACGCAGCTGATCATCGACGTGGTGCCGGGGCGCGGCGGCATGTTCTCGCTCGAGGGGCCCGAGGGCGTGCGCTTCCTGACCCGCTCGCGGCTGTTCACCGACGAGGAATGGGCCGTGCTCGAGGCGCGCGAGCGCGACGGCGTCAAGACCTGAGCCTGCCCGCGCCGCGGCAGCCTTCCGGCGGGCGAAAAGCCCGCAGCTTGGCTTTCGTTATGTTGCGTCGTATATTGCGGTGTCGTTTTCGCCAGACCGCGCCTTCGCGCGCCCCGCCGATGCAGCAGCCGCCTTTCCGCCTTCTCGCCGCCGCCGATGCCGCGCTCACGCGCGTCGATCGCGCCGATTCGCCGCTGCGCTATGCCGCCGTGGAATGCTGCGCCACGCCCGAACCCGAGGCGCCGGAGGCCGCCGTGGCCGGCCGTGCGAGGCTGGCGGACCTCGACCACCACCTCCATTGCTCGGTGATCGGCACCTGCCTGAGCACCGCCGAGCTGCGCAAGCTGATGGCGCGCTTCGCCGACGTGAAGGGCGCCAGCGACCTCGACATCCATCACGACGCGGTGCGGCTGACCTCGCACGAGCCGCAGGTCGCGAAGGCGCTGCAGAAGGCGCTCGACCACCGGCATGCGCCTGCGCTGCAGCGCACCGCGAAGCTGGCCGATGCCGAAGCCCTGACCGCCTACTGGGACGAGTCGCTGCACCAGGGCGAGGTGCCCGGCGCCTACTGGGCCGTGCTGACGCACCGCAAGACCACGCCCGCGCTGCGCCAGCGCGTGTTCGGCGACGTCCACATGCTCTCGCACCTGGTCGGCGCGGCCAATCGCGCCGACATCCGCCGGCTGGTGGCGCTGGAGCGCGACAACGCCGAGCTGCGCGAGAAGCTCGACCGCCAGCAGCTGCGCTCGCAGGAACTGGTGGAGGAGCGGGACCGGCAGATCGCGGCGCTGCGGCGCGAGCTGATCGAGGCCACGGCCGCCGCGGCCCCCGACCGGCAGGAGCGGGTGGAGGAGACCGACCGGAGCGAGAAGGCGGCCGCGCTGATCGCGCTGCAGACCGCGCGCCGCGAGCGCGCCGAGCAGACCGCCGCCGCCGCGCAGGCCGAGGCGGCGCAGCTCGCCGAGACGCTCGAGCATCTGCGCCGCCACACCCAGGCGCTGGGCCGCGAGCTCGGGGCCGCCGAGCTGCAATTGCGGCTCAACGCGGACGACGGCGGGCGCAACGACCAGTCGGCGCAGCTCGACGCGCAGCTGCAGGGGCGCCGCATCCTCTACGTGGGCGGCCGGCCCAGCACCTATCCGGCGATCCGCGACCTCGTGTTGCGCCATGGCGGGGAATTCCGGCGCCACGGCGGCGGCCTCGAGGACCGCGCGGGCCTGCTGGCCGCGGCCGTGTCCTGGGCCCACGTGGTGGTCTTTCCGGTCGACTGCATCGACCACGAATCGGTGGACAACCTCAAGCGGCTGTGCACGCGCCAGCAGGTGCGCTACCTGCCGCTGCGCAGCGCGGGCATCGGCTGCTTCGCCGCGGCCTTCTCGGGGCCGGCGGAAGGCACGCAGGCACAGGGCGAGGGCAGGGAGGACGGACCGTCCGGGACGTCGCCGATCTGCCCGCGGCACGGCTGAGCCGGGCGCGCGCCTCGCCCCGATGTTCATCCGCCAGCTGAACTACGTCGTCGCGCTCGCGCGCGAACAGCACTTCGGCCGCGCCGCCGCCGCCTGCAACGTCTCGCAGCCCGCGCTCTCGGGCGCCATCCGCAGCATCGAGGAAGAGCTGGGCGTGGTCATCGTGCAGCGCGGCCGGCGCTTCGAGGGCTTCACGGCCGACGGCGAGCGCGTGCTGGCCTGGGCGCGCCGCGTGCTCGCCGACTGCGAGGGCCTGCGGCAGGAGGCGCGCGCCGGCGGCAACGATCCCGTGGGCGTGCTGCGCATGGGCGCGATCCCGGCCGCGCTGCCGCTGGTGCCGCGGCTCACGCAGGACTGCCTGCGCCGGCATCCGCGGCTCAAGCACGAGGTCTACACGCTGTCGGCCGCCGAGATCCTGCGCAAGATCGCCGACTTCGAGCTCGACATCGGCCTGAGCTACCTCGACGACGACCGGCTCGGTGCCTTCCAGACCCTGCCCGTGTTCCGCGAGCGCTATGTGCTGGTGGCGGCCGACGAAGCCATGTTCGAGGGCGCGGCCTCGATGTCGTGGGCCGACGCCGCGAGCCTGCCGCTGTGCCTGTTCACCACCAACATGCAGTGCCGCCGCGGCATGGACGCGGCCTTCGCCGCCGCGGGCGTGAAGGCCGTGCCGCAGGTCGAGACCGACTCGATGACGGTGCTCTACGCGCACGTGCGCCAGGCCGGCCTCTGCGGCATCCTGCCGCACAGCGTGCTGTGCCTGGCCGAGGGCGCCGAGCAGTTACGCTGGCGGCCGATGTCGCCGCAACTGCAGCGCGACATCGGCCTGGTGGTGCTGGCGCAGCAGCCGCATGGAGCGGTGCTCGATGCCGCGCTGCGCAGCTTTCGCGACCTCGACCTGCAGGGGTGGGTCGACGGGTTGCTCGGCGCGCTGCCGGCCTCCTGAAGCGCGCGGCGTACCGGTCCGTGCCGGGCCGAGGGCGGGCACGCTACCATGCCTCGCGCCCCGGCGACGCGCATCGCGGCCGCCTGGGGGCTTTCACACCCAACCAGGAGCATTCATGAAGATCAGCGCACGCAACGTCCTTTCGGGCAAGGTCATTTCCATCGTCCGCGGCCCCGTCAGCACCGAGGTCACGCTCGAGATCGCGCCGGGCATCCAGATCGTCTCGACGATCACCAGCAATTCGGCCGATTCGCTCAAGCTGGCCGAAGGACAGACGGCCTATGCGGTGATCAAGGCCTCGAGCGTGATGGTCGGCACCGACTGAGGTGCCGCGGCGCACGGCGCGCATCGCTCAGTCGCGCCAGACCATCTCGAAGGTCTCGCACAGCACCGGCATGCGCAGGTCGGGCCTGCGGCCGATGCGCTCGCACTCGCCGCTGAAGTACTGCCAGTGGCCTTCGCGCCAGTAGCGCAGCGAACCGTCGCCCTCGGCCTCGACCGCCACGAAGTCCGCGCCGACCTCCTCGAAGGGCATCACCACCACCGCGCGCGTCTCGATCACGCACAGCGGCCGGCCGTGCCAGTCGGTCACCACACTGAGATCGCCGGGACGCGGCCGCGGGCGGCCCGTGGCGGCGAAGGACCATTCGAGGCTCGCGGTGCCGCGCTTGCGGCCCTCGAGCACGAGTTGCGCGAGCTCGGTGGCGCCGGCCTCGTTGTCGTCGAAGTGGAAGGCTTCGCAGAAGCGCGAAGCGGCCTCGCTGCCGAGGGCGGCCTCGAAGCGTTGCCAGAAGGGAAGGATCTCGTCGGGAATCGCCATGCGCGTGCCTGCCAAAGGGCGCAGAGCATAGCGAAGAATGAGCGCTGAATGAGGGGCGCCGTGGGCGCATCCCGCGATGCGTGCGGCGCAGCGCCTCTCGTTCAGCCCTGGCAGGGTGCCAGGGTCAGGCGCGCACGCCGAGCACCGACAGGATGACGGCGGCCAGCGTCAGCGCGACCGGTGCCTTGTGCACGGCGAGCACATGGGCATGCGCGGCCAGGCGCGATTGCAGAAGGGCCTTTTCGGAATGAAGGGCTGTGGTCATGAGACGACTCCTTGAACAGTGACGCGGACACCGTGTCCGCATGACTGCAACGATAGTCCTGCGACAGCGCCGTGGTTCGTGCCTTTCATCGACACGGCGTTTCCGTTTCGGCAACGATCGAAGGGAACCTCCGCGGTCACGGCGCGATCCGCGCGGCGCGCCGGTCAGCCAGCGATCAGCTTCTGCACCAGCTCCGCCGTGGTAGCGGCCGCGTACTTGCGCATCAGCCGCGCGCGGTGCAGTTCCACCGTGCGGTGGCTGATGCCCAGTGCCTTGCCGATCTCCTTCGAGGTCAGGCCGCGCATCACCTGGGCCGCCACCTCGCGCTCGCGCGGCGTGAGCTGGGCCTTGGTCGCGCGGCGCGAGCCCAGGTCCTCGAAGGTCCAGATGCCCGACTCGTGCGGGATGGCGCGGTTCATCGCATGGCCGGTGACATGGCACCAGAAGGTCTCGCCCGCGATCGCGCCGTGCAGGCTGCCGAGGCGGCGCATCATGCGGTTGTCGGCGTAGTGCCCGCTGGCATTCATGATCGGCTCCATGCGCTTGCCGATGCGCTCGAACTCGGCGAGGCTGGGGTAGAGGATGCTGAACGAATGCCCCACCAGCGCGGAGGGCGTTGCGCCGAAGATCTCGCACACGCGCCGGTTGCAGGCCACGATGGCGCGGTGGCGCGACACCACCATCCCGACCGGGGCGTGCTCGAAGGCCAGCCGGTAGTCGATGTCGGGCGTTGCCGCCTCAGCCTTGCGATCGGTCGTCTCCTGCATCGGGGGTCACCATTACGAAATACTACGTATGCGGGTACGTAGTATCGTTCAGGGCTTTCCCACCCACTCTCGACACAGCCAATCAAGGAGCACGAGTGAACAAGATCTATCCCTCCGCCGAGGCGGCGCTCAAGGGGGTCGTGGCCGACGGGCAGATGCTCGCGGTCGGCGGCTTCGGCCTGTGCGGCATTCCCGAGGCGCTCATCGACGCGCTCAAGGATTCCGGCGCGCAGAATCTCACCGTGATCTCGAACAACGCGGGCGTCGACGGCTTCGGCCTCGGCAAGCTGCTCGAGACGCGCCAGATCAAGAAGATGATCGCCTCCTACGTGGGCGAGAACAAGGAATTCGAACGCCAGTACCTGGCGGGCGAGCTCGCGCTGGAATTCACGCCGCAGGGCACGCTGGCCGAGAAGCTGCGCGCCGGCGGCGCCGGCATCCCGGCCTTCTTCACCAAGACCGGCGTGGGCACGCAGGTCGCCGAGGGCAAGGAACTGCGCGAGTTCGACGGCGAGACCTACGTGATGGAGCATTCGCTGGTGCCCGACGTGGCGCTGGTCAAAGCCGACGTGGCCGACAAGTCTGGCAACCTGCGCTTCCGCCTGACGGCGCGCAACTTCAATCCCGCGGCCGCGATGGCCGGCAAGATCTGCATCGTCGAGGTCGAGAAGATCGTCGAGGTGGGCGAGCTGGCCCCCGACGACATCCACCTGCCGGGCATCTACGTGCACCGCCTGGTGCTCAATGCCACGCCCGAGAAGCGCATCGAGAAGCGCACCGTGAGCGCCGGCGTCGATGCCGCGGCCGCCAAGGTCGAGGCCCAGACGGCGATCGCCCAGGCCGCCGCCGGCAGCGAAGTGCCGGCCAAGGTCGTCAACAAGAAAGAAGGAGCCTGAGATGCCCTGGACCCAAGACCAGATGGCGGCGCGCGCCGCGCAAGAGCTGGAAGACGGCTTCTACGTCAACCTCGGCATCGGCATCCCGACGCTGGTGGCCAACCACACGGGCACCAAGGAAGTCTGGCTGCAGAGCGAGAACGGCATGCTGGGCATCGGCCCGTTCCCGACCGAGGACCAGGTCGACGCCGACCTGATCAACGCCGGCAAGCAGACCGTCACCACGCTGCCGGGCTCGGCCATCTTCGGCAGCCACGACAGCTTCGCGATGATCCGCGGCGGCAAGATCAATCTCTCGATCCTCGGTGCGATGCAGGTGAGCACCCAGGGCGACCTCGCCAACTGGATGATCCCCGGCAAGATGGTCAAGGGCATGGGCGGCGCGATGGACCTGGTGGCCGGCGTGAAGCGCGTGATCGTGCTGATGGAGCACGTGGCCAAGAAGAAGGACGGTACCGAGGACTTCAAGATCCTCGAGAAGTGCACCCTGCCGCTGACCGGCGTGGGCGTCGTCGACCGCATCATCACCGACCTCGCCGTGATGGACGTGGTGCCCGAGGGCCTCAAGGTGATCGAGCTCGCGCCCGGCGTGAGCTTCGACGCGCTGCAGGCCAAGACCGGCGCCAAGCTGATCCAGTAAGGCGAAGGCCGCAACGACGAACGAAGGGCAGGGCCGCGCGAGCGGGCCCTGCCTTTTTTCATTGGAGAGAACGAAAGATGAGCGCGAGCGACATCCTCCACGACCTCTGGCGCCAGGCCGGCCTGCCGGCCGACGCACTGCCGCTGGCGCGGCTCACGGGCGCCGACCCGGTGCTGCCGTCGTCCTTCGCGGTCGGCGCGGCGGCGCAGGGCAGCATCGCCGCGGCCGCGCTGGCGGCCTGCGAACTCGGCCATGCGCGCGGCGTGCCGCGACAGGCGGTCGCGGTCGACATGCGCCATGCCGCGCTCGAATGCACCGGTTGGTTCAGCCTCGATGGCCGCGTGCCCGAACTCTGGGACGCGTTCTCGGGCCTCTACCGCACGGCGGACGGCTGGGTGCGCATCCACGCCAACTTCGCACACCACCGCGAAGGCGCGCTGCGCCTGCTGGGCCTCGATCCCGCGACGGCCGTGCGCGCCGATGCCGAGGCCGCGATGGCCGGCTGGCGTGCGCTCGACTTCGAGGATGCCGCCGCCGCGCGCGGGCTGGTGGCCACCGCGCTGCGCCGCTTCGACGAATGGGATGCCACGCCGCAGGGCCAAGCGATCGCCGCGCAGCCGCTGTTCACCATCGAGCGCATCGGCGACGCGGCACCGCTTGCATTGCCGCCGCTGCGCGAGGACCAGCGGCCGCTCGCGGGCCTGCGCGTGCTCGACCTCACGCGCATCCTGGCCGGCCCGGTCGGCGGGCGCGCGCTCGCGGCCTACGGGGCCGACGTGCTGCTGGTCAACTCGCCGCGGCTGCCCAACATCGAGGCCATCGCCGACACCAGCCGCGGCAAGCTGTCGACGCACGTGGACCTGCGCACCGACGAAGGACAGGCGGCACTGCGCCGGCTGGCCGGCGAAGCGCATGTGTTCGTGCAGGGCTACCGGCCCGGCGGCCTCGAGGCGCTGGGCTTCGGGCCGGCGCAGCTCGCGGCGCTGCGGCCCGGCATCGTCTGCGTCTCGCTCACGGCCTATGGCACGCAGGGCCCGTGGGCCGGCCGCCGCGGCTTCGATTCGCTGGTGCAGACCGCCATGGGCTTCAACCAGGCCGAGGGCGAGGCCGCCGGCGACGGCAAGCCGAAACCGCTGCCGATGCAGATCCTCGACGAGGCCACGGGCTACCTGATCGCCTTCGGCGCGGCCGCCGCGCTGCATCGACAGCAGCGCGAGGGCGGCAGCTGGCTGGTGCGGGTGTCGCTCGCGCAGACCGGCCACTGGCTGCGCGGACTCGGCCGCGTGCCCGGCGGGCTCGCCACGCCCGGGCCCGACATCGCGCCCTATGTGGAAACCGAGCCCTCGGGCTTCGGCGAACTCGCGGGCCTGCGGCACAGCGCGCTGCTCGCGCGCACGCCGGCTGCCTGGCCGCGGCCCTCGATGCCGCCGGGCAGCCACCCGGCGCAGTGGCCCTAGGCCCCGAGCGCCGCGCGCACCTTGTCGCCGAGGCCGCGCAACCGCTCCACCGGCTCGTTCGAGAACACGAAGCGCAGGTACTGCGCGCCATGGGTCTCGCCCCAGCCCTGCATGGCGGTGGCGCACACGCGTGCCTTCAGCAGCCGCTCGGAGAGCGTCTGGCCGTCGATGCCGAAATCGCTGGCGCGCAGCAGCATCGACCAGCCGCCGGCCGGCACGCCCACGGGCAGGCCGCGCAGCTCGTCGAGCAGCGTGTCGCGCCGCCGCTCGAGCTCGGCCACGTAGGGCGCCAGCGTGCGCGGCGACTGCGCGAGCGCGGTGGCGACCGCGTCCTGCGCGATGCCCACCGGCACCACCACGTTGGCCAGCGACACCGCCACCAGGTCGGGCATGTAGCTCTCGGGTGCCACGGTCCAGCCCACGCGCCAGCCGATCATGCGCAGCTCCTTGGCCGACGAGCCCACGGTGATGGTGCGCTCGGCCATGCCGGGCAGCCCGGCGGGATGGATGACCTGGCGGCCGTCGAACAGCAGCCGCTCCATCGCGGCATCGAGGATCAGCGTCAGGTCGTGCTGCACGCACAGCGCGGCGATCGCGCACCAGTCGTCGGCGTCGAAGAAGCCGCCCGAGGGCATCGAGGGCGACATCAGCAGCATCGTGCGCACGCGCGGGCCCACGGCGGCGCGCAGCGCCTCGCGGTCGAGCTTCCATTCGCCGCCGGGCGTGAAGCGAAACGGCACGTACTTCGGCGTGCCGCCCGCGAGCCGGATGCGATTGAGCAGGCCGGCATAGGTCGGGTCGGTCACCAGCACCTCGTCGCCGACCTCCACCGTGGCCAGCAGGGCATTGAGGATGCCCGAGAGCCCGCCGGCCGAGATCACGCAATGGCGCGCCTCGTAGGCCACGCCCGAGAGCTCGGACACATGGCGCGCCGCGACCTCGCGCAGCCGCGCCTGGCCGACGAAGGGCAGGTAGCTGTTGTCCGCGTCCTCGGTGGCGGCGCGCACGGTGCGCGCCACGGCCTCGGCATCGGGCGGGATGTCGACGTCGAGGTTCTCGAGCCGCAGGAAGGGCGGGCCCTCGGCGTCGTCGGCGATGGCGCCCATGCGGTCGACGCCGATGCCGGCGATGTGGGTCAGGCGGGCGGGGCGGTGGCGTGGCATGCGGGCGTCTCCTGGCAGGCGTTGTCCGCGCATTCTGCGGCCGGCGCGCGCGCGTTCACACCCCCAGGCCGGCCGCGAGCTCGCGGAAGATGCGGTAGAGCGCGGGCTGTTCCTCGAAGCCGATGCCCGGCGCCTCGGGCAGGGTGGCGCGTCCGTTCTCGATGCGGACCTCGCGGCTGAAGCCGCCGAAGGGGCCGAACAGCCCCGGATAGGACTCCGCGCTGCCGAGCCCCAGCCCCGCGGTCGCATGCAGCGACATCAGGTTGCCGCCGTGCGGCACGATGTTCTCGCGCGCCACGCCGTGGGCCCGTGCCAGCGCCACGATGCGCTGCAGCTCGAGCAGGCCGTAGGCCAGCGGCGGATCGGGCTGCAGCACGACGCGGCCTTCGAAGCCGCCGTAGCGCAGGAAGTTGGCGACCTCCTCGCGCGAGAACAGGTTCTCGCCGCCCGCGACGGTGCCCGCATAGGCCTCGCTGACCGCGCGGTAGGTCTCGAAGTCGGCCGGGTCGCAGGGCTCCTCGAGCCAGCGCAGGCCGTAGGGCGCGATGGCGCGCGCGAAGGCCAGCGCCTCGTCGCGCCCGAAGGCGCAGCTCGCGTCGAGCGCCAGCCGCGCGCCCGAGCCCACCAGCGCCAGCACCGACTCGATGCGCCGCAGCTCGGCGGCCAGCGGCAGGCCGCCGGCCTTGATCTTGAGCTCGGTGTAGCCGGCATCGAGATGGCCGCGCACCTCGTCGCCGAGCCGGGCCAGGTCGTCGTGGTCGCGGTAGAAGCCGCCGCCCACGTAGCAGCGCACCGAGCGCGCGGGTTCGATGCCGGGCTCGCCCATGCGCTCGGCCAGCACCCGGTACAGCGGCAGGCCGCGCATCTTGCCGACGATGTCCCAGAGCGCGAGTTCCAGCGTGCCGACCGCCATCGAGCGCTCGGCATGGGCGCCGGCCTTCTCGCGCCGCAGCATCAGGTCGAGCGCGCGTTGCGGGTCGACGATGCCGCTGGCGGGGTCGTTGAGTTCGCCGGGCGCGGCGCGCAGCAGGCGCGGTATGAAGCGCTCGCGCAGCGGTCCGCCGCAGCCGTAGCGGCCGAAGGAGTTGAAGGCATGGCCGACGACGCGGCGGCCGTCGCGGAACTGGTCGGTGACGATGGCCACCACGCTGGCGGTGATCTCGCTGAAATCGATGCGCGCGTTGCGCAGCGAGGAGGCGATGGGAACGGTGCGTTCCGCGATGCTGACGATCTTCATGGGCGGTGCGGCCTCAATCGACCACGGCGCCGGTGCTCTTCACGATCGGCCCCCACTTGTCGTATTCGGCCTGGATGAAGGCGCCGAAGCGCTCGGGCGTGCCGTGCACGGGCGCGCTGCCGAGCCGCGCGATCTGCTCGCGCACGGCGGGCGTGTCGAGCGCCTGGCGCGCGGCCTCGTTGAGCCGCTCGACGATGGCGCGCGGCGTGCCCGCCGGCGCCATCAGGCCGTACCAGGCGAGCGCCTCGTAGCCGGGCACGCCGGCCTCTTCCAGCGTCGGCACCTCGGGCAGCAGCGGCGAGCGCTGGCGGCCGGTGACGGCCAGCGCGCGCAGCCGCCCGGTCGCGAGGTTGGGCATGGCCGAGACCATGCTGTCGATCGCGAAGTCGATCTGCCCGCCCATCAGGTCGGTGGCCATCGGCGCCTGGCCCTTGTAGGGCACGTGCGTGAGCGTCACGCCGGTCATCGAACCGAGCAGCACCGCCGACAGGTGCTGCGGCGTGCCGTTGCCGGACGAGCCGAAGCTGTACTTGCCGGGGTTGGCCTTCAGCAGCCGCAGAAACTCCGCCGCGCTGCGCGCCGGGTGAGCGTCGTTGACCTCGAGCACCAGCGGCACCGCCGCGAGCTGCACCACCGGCACCAGGTCTTTCAGCGGGCGATAGGGCAGCTTCGGATAGAGCCAGGGGCTGATCGCCAGCGGCCCGCTCGAGGACAGCAGCAGCGTGTAGCCGTCGGGCTTGGCCTTGGCCACGACGTCGGTGCCGATGTTGCCGCCGGCGCCGACCCGGGCCTCGATCACCAGCGGCTGCCCGAGCGCGGCCTGCAGGCGCGGCGCGAGCAGGCGCGCGAGGGCATCCGAGGGACCGCCGACCGGGTACTGGATGACGACGGTGATGGGCTTCGAGGGATAGGCCTGCGCGGCGGCCGGCGGGCTCGCGGCGACGGCGGCGAACAGCGCGAGCGCGGTGGCCAGGCGGGCGAGGGGATGGGTCTTCATGCGTGTCTCCTTGTCGATGGAACGCGTCAGCGATGGACGCGGGAATTCGTGGTCTCGATCGCCTGCACGAGGCGCGAGATCTCGTCGTCGTCCGTGAGGTAGTGCGGCGTGAACCGCAGCACGCCCGGCAGGCCCGCGGCCTCGAGCGCCCAGCGCGCGTGCTGCGGGCCGACGAAGGAGGCGTGGACGCCCGTGTCGGCGAGGCGGCGGACGAAGGCCGCGCCATCGCCGAAGGCCTCGGGAAGGCGGTAGGTCAGCAGCGCGCTGCGATCGGGCTGGCCGGCCTCGAGCGGCTGCCAGCCGAAGCGTTCCTGCAGCGCATGCGCGAGGCGCTGGCGAATCAGCGCGTTCTGTCGCGCGATGCGCGCCGGGTCGACCGCGAGCGCGTAGTCGCAGGCCGCGCCCAGCGCCAGCCGCAGGCCCGGATGGAACTCGTGGCCCTCGAAGCGTCGCGCATCGGACCAGGGCCGCAGGTGTTCGGCATCCAGCCACTGCGCGCCGGCCACGTCGATGGCATCGGGCGTGCCCAGCGCTTCGAGCGCGCGTTCCGACAGGCACAGCACGCCCGCGCCGCGCGGGCCGCGCAGCCACTTGCGCGTGGGAAACACCAGCACGTCGCAGCCGAGGGCCTGCATGTCGACCGGCCCCTGGCCCACCGCATGGCTGGCATCGAGGAACAGCAGGCCGCCATGCGCGTGCACGCAGCGCGCCACGCCGTCCATGGGCGTGGCCGCGCCCCAGGCGGTCGGCACGGCGGCGAGCGAGACCACGGGGCGGCGGCCGGCGGGTGCGTGGCGCAGCGCATGGTCCAGGCGCTGCGTCAGCGGCGTCGCGCCGGGCCGCGTGCCGATCACCGAGAAGCCGAGCCGCCGCTGTTGCGCCGCGTTCAGCAGGTGGAGCGCGTTCGCGCCGTATTCGTCGTGGGTCGTGATCACGTGAGGGGCATGGGCCGCGCTCATCGCGGTGGCCCAGGCCTGGCTCGCGGAGCCCAGCAGCGCGACCTGGTGCGGTTGCGCATTGACGAGCCGCGCCACGCTGGCGCGCACCGCATGCAGCGCGTCCGCATGCCGCTCGGCGGCGCGGTGCGTGCCCAGCGCGCGCTCGGCCTCGAGCCAGGCCTGCCATTGCGCGTAGACGGGCTCGGGCGGCAGGCTCGCCGAGCCGTGCGCGAAGTGCGCGCCGGCGCCCCAGGCGGGCGTGTCGCGGCGCAGGCGCGTGAGCTCGGCTTCGGTGAAGGGCGCGGCCGCGACCGGTTCAGTGGCGATCGCCGGCATCGACGTCGAGTGCGGCGAGATCGAAAGCCTGGTCGCGCAGCGCCTGCCGCAGGGCCTCCTGCCGCTGCGCATCGAGCGCTTCGAGCGGCGGCCGAACGCGCGCCCATTGCGCATCGCCCGTGGCCATCGCGATGGCCGACTTCATGGCGGGAATCAGCGGATGGGCCGCGAACTTCGCGCGCACCGCGTTGAGCGCCGCCTGCCGCGCATCGGCATCCGCGTCCTGCCACGTCGCGAACAGGCGCACGATGGCGCGGGGATTGACGTTCGCGGTGGCCGAGATGCAGCCCGCGCCGCCGTGGCGCAGGGTGTCGAGCAGGAGGGTCTCGGTGCCCGCGAAGACGTCGAAGCCCGCGGGGCCGAACTGCCTGATGGTGCGCGCGGTGTAGTCCCAGTCGCCGCCGGTGTCCTTCATGCCGGCGACCGTGCCGGGGTAGCGCTTGAGCAGGCGCTCGACCAGCGCGTGGGAGAAGCCCACCTGCGCCACCGGCGGGATGTGATAGAGGTACAGCCGCAGGCCGCTGTCGCCGACCCGCTCGATCACTTCGCTGAAGAAGGCGAACAGGCCGTCGTCGGTGACGCTCTTGTAATAGAAGGGCGGCAGCGCCAGCACGCCGGCGCAGCCGTGGTCGGCCGCGCAGCGCGTGAGCCGCACCGCGTCGGCCAGCGAGCAGCTGCCGGTGCCCGGCAGCATGCGCGCGGCGGGCACGCCCGCGGCCACGGCCTGCCGCAGCAGCTCGATGCGCTCGTCGACCGAGAGCGAGTTGCCCTCGGAGTTGGTGCCGAACATCGCGAGCCCGCAGTCCTGCGCCACCAGCCAGCGGCACAGCCGCAGGAAGCGCGCGGCGTCGGGCTTCAGCGCGGCGTCGAAGGGGGTGAGGACCGGGGCGAGCACGCCGCGAAGGCGTTGGGGGGTCGAGGGCGGCATCTGGATTCCAGCAAGGGTTCGGGGTGCCGGAATTCTTGGGGCGCGAGGCCTTCAGCGGGTTGCCGATCGGGCGCCGGGTTTTGCGAAAGCCGCAAAGGATCGGGATGCCGGAGTGTCCAGGATAACGCCGAGCGAAAGTAGACTCGGTTGGACGCCAACTTTTGAGGAAACCGCAAATGATCGACCTGGTCAGCCTGAAGGATTTCCTGGTCCTGTGCCAGACGCGCAGCTTCAGCCGCGCCGCCGAGCGCTGCCATGTGTCGGTGTCGGGGCTGAGCCGGCGCATCCAGGGCCTCGAGCAGTGGATCGGTGCGCCGCTGTTCGACCGGCGCACCGCGGCGCTCGAGCTCACGCAGCCCGGCGAACGGCTGCAGGCGATCTCCTCCGAGGTGGTCTATGCGCTGGAGGGGTTGCGCAAGTCGATCAAGGCCGATGGTGAGGACCGCCAGCTGCGCATCCGCTTCGCGGCGCCCCACATCATGTCGGCCGTGTTCTTCCCCGACTGGGTGCCGCGGCTGCACAACGACTTCCGGAGCGCCAAGTTCAGCGTCAGCTCCGACAACCTGCCCGAATGCTTCGAGATGCTGGCCGAGGGCTCGGCCGACTACGTGGTCGCGCTGTTCGACGAAGCCGGCGCGGTGGCCGCGCGCGCGGGCTCGGCCTGCGAGGCGGGCGACTGCCTGTCGCTGGAGCTGGGGCGCGAACGGCTGGTGCCGGTGAGCGCGCCGAATGCCGCGGGCGGGCCGCTGTTCGACCTGCGCGATCCCGGCGGTGTGCCCGTTTCCTTCCTCGGCTATGCCGAGGAATGCCACCTCGGCTGGTCGCTGGCGCCGCTGCTCGAGCGCCATGGCGAACTGCGGCTGCAGCGCCACCACGAGGCCAGCCTGACCGACGGGCTGCGCTTCATGGCGCTGTCGCGGCTGGGCGTGGCCTGGCTGCCGCAGGCGCTGGTGCGCGAGGACCTCGATGCCGGGCGCCTCGTGCGGGCCGGCGGCACTTCGCTCGAGGTGCCGCTGCGCTTCATGCTGATGCGCCGGCCCGCGCCGCTGGCCGAGCAGGCCGAGCGGCTGTGGCGCCATCTGGGCGAGCTGGTGCGCGCCGACGCGCCCGCGCAGGGCGAGCCGGTCCTCGAGGGCGTGGCTTAGGCGCCCGCATCGGGCAGCAGCAGGTCGCGCTGCGCCTGCGCGGTCTGCTGCAAAAACTCCCAGGTCGCCTTCACGCGCGCGAGGTGCTTGGTCTCGGCGGGCATCGACATCCAGAAGGTGCGCGTGAAGTTGGCCTGGCCCGCGAGCACCGGCTGCAGGCTGCCGTCGCCCTCGGCCAGGAAGGCCGGCAGCACCGCGATGCCCGCGCCCGCGGCCACCGCGCGGTGCTGCGCCAGCACGCTGGTGCTGCGCAGCGCGAAGCTGTCGGGGCGGTGCAGCTCGTCGAGGTACTGCAGCTCCTTGCTGAACAGCAGGTCGTCGACATAGCTGATGAAGGTGTGGCCGCGCAGGTCCTCGCGCGTGGCGATCGGCCTGTGCGCCGCGAGGTAGGGCTTCGAGGCGTAGAGGCGCAGCGTGTAGTCGCTGAGCTTGGTGACCAGCACCGGCCCGCGCGCCGGCCGCTCGAGCGAGATCACGATGTCGGCCTCGCGCCGCGACAGGTGCACCAGCCGCGGCATCGCCAGCAGGTCGATGGTCAGCCGCGGATGCTGGCGCGCGAACAGCGCGAGCTGCGGCGCCAGCACCGCGGTGCCGAAGCCCTCGGTGGCGCCGATGCGCACCAGCCCCGAGAGCCCTTCCTGCGAGGCCGGCGCCGTGCTCTCCACCGCGAGGAAGGCGCTCTCCATCGCCTCCACCTGCGGCTGCAGCCGCCGGCCGGCCTCGGTGAGCCGGTGCCCGCCGGCCTCGCGCGCGAACAGCGGCGCGCCCACCTCCTTCTCGAGCGCCTGGATGCGGCGCGCCACCGTCGTGTGGTCGACCTCGAGCCGGCGCGCGGCGCTCATCAGCGTGCCCGAGCGCGCGAGTTCGAGGAAATAGCGGAGGTTGTCCCAGTCCATGTGCGGTTCTCTGCGGAGGTTGTCGAAATCGGGCAGCCGAACGCAGAAGTCGCGAAGGTCTCGCAGAAGTCGCAAAAGCGAAGCCAGATTTTTTCCCTTCCGCGACTTTCGCGAGACCTTCGCGACTTCTCCGTTCTGCCCCCGCATTCTGCATTTATGCAAAACCCCAGCGCAATTTTGTCTATTGTCATAGCAAAACTGCAAAGCTACGATGCCCGCTGTTCCGCCGCCTTCGGCACCGCATTCACAGGAGACAAGCACATGGACGCCAGCACCCAGCCCTCGACCCAGATCGCCACCGTCAAGCTCTTGATCGGCGGCAAGTTCGTCGAGTCGAAGACCACCGAATGGCGCGACATCGTCAACCCGGCCACGCAGCAGGTGCTGGCCCGCGTGCCCTTCGCCACCCAAGATGAACTCGACGCCGCCGTGGCGTCAGCCAAGGACGCCTTCAAGACCTGGCGCAAGACCCCGATCGGCGCGCGCGCGCGCATCTTCCTCAAGTACCAGCAACTGATCCGCGAGAACATGGCCGAGCTGGCCGCGATCCTCACGGCCGAGCAGGGCAAGACCCTGCCCGATGCCGAGGGCGACGTGTTCCGCGGCCTCGAGGTGGTCGAGCACGCCTCGAACATCGGCAACCTGCAACTCGGCGAGCTGGCCAACAACGTGGCCAACGGCGTCGACACCTACACCCTGCTGCAGCCGCTGGGCGTGTGCGCGGGCATCACGCCGTTCAACTTCCCGGCCATGATCCCGCTGTGGATGTTCCCGATGGCCATCGTCACCGGCAACACCTTCGTGCTCAAGCCCTCCGAGCAGGACCCGATGGTCACGATGCGCCTGTGCGAGCTCGCGCTCGAGGCCGGCATCCCGGCCGGCGTGCTCAACGTGGTGCACGGCGGCGAGGCGGTGGTCAACGGCATCTGCGACCACAAGGACATCAAGGCGATCAGCTTCGTCGGCTCGACCAAGGTCGGCACCCACGTCTACAACCGCGCCACCCTGGCCGGCAAGCGCGTGCAATGCATGATGGGCGCGAAGAACCACGCCATCGTGATGCCCGACGCCAACAAGGAACAGACGCTCAACGCACTGGCCGGCGCGAGCTTCGGCGCCGCGGGCCAACGCTGCATGGCGGTGTCGGTGGCGGTGCTGGTGGGCGACGCGCGCAAGTGGGTGCCCGAGCTGATCGAGAAGGCCAGGACCCTGAAGATCGGTGCCGGCACCGAGAAGGGCGTGGACGTGGGCCCGCTGGTCTCGTGCGCGGCGCACGACCGCGTCAGCAGCCTGATCGAACGCGGCCTGGCCGATGGCGCCGAGCTCGTGCTCGACGGCCGCAAGCCCAGCGTGCCCGGCTACGAGAAGGGCAACTTCGTCGGCCCGACGATCTTCACCGGCGTGAAGCCCGGCATGACCATCTATGACCAGGAGATCTTCGGACCGGTGCTGTGCGTGGCCGATGCCGAGACCATCGACGAGGCCATCGAGCTGATCAACAGCAACCCGAACGGCAACGGCACCGCGATCTTCACGCAGTCGGGCGCCGCGGCGCGCCGCTTCCAGGAAGACATCGACGTGGGCCAGGTCGGCATCAACGTGCCGATCCCGGTGCCGGTCCCGATGTTCTCGTTCACCGGTTCGCGCGCCTCCAAGCTCGGCGACCTGGGCCCGTACGGCAAGCAGGTCATCATGTTCTACACGCAGACCAAGACCGTGACGGCACGCTGGTTCGACGACAGCACCGTCTCGCACGGCGTCAACACCACCATCAGCCTCAAGTGAGGAAGCGCCTTCGCGTCGCGGCCTGGGGCGCGGTGGCGACGCTCGCGCTGCTCGCCGGCGGCGCGCGGGCGGCCGCCGACGCCGGCGCGGACGACTGCGATCCCAACGGGAACCAGCAGCAGATGAACGCCTGCGCGGCGCGCGATTTCCGCGCCGCCGACGCGGCGCTCAACATCCGCTATGGCGAGGTGATGAAGACGCTGTCGACGCAGATGCGCACCGCGCTGCGCAACGAGCAGCGCGCCTGGCTCAAGGGCCGCGACCCGGCCTGCAAGCGCGCGTCGAAGGCCAACGAGGGCGGCTCCATGTGGCCGCTGGTATTCAATTCATGCCTGGAGAAATCGACCCGGAAACGGACCGCCGAACTGGATCGCTGGAAGGGTCGCGAACAATGAACTTCGAACTGTCCGAAGAGCAGAACGCCTTTGCGCAGACCGCGCGCGATTTCGCGCAGGCCGAATTCGCGCCGCATGCGGCGCAGTGGGACGCCGAGGCCTTCTTTCCGAAGGAGGCCATCGCCAAGGCCGGCGAGCTGGGCTTCTGCGGCCTCTACGCGCCCGAGCGCATCGGCGGCCTCGGCCTGCCGCGGCTCGATGCGGCGCTGGTGTTCGAGGAGATGGCCGCGGTCGACCCCTCGACCACGGCCTTCATCACCATCCACAACATGGCGACCTGGATGCTCGGCACCTGGGCCACCGACGCGGTGGCGCAGCAGTGGGGCGAGGACCTCACGAGCGGGCGCAAGCTGGCCTCGTACTGCCTCACCGAGCCGGGCGCCGGCTCGGACGCGGGCTCGCTCAAGACGCGCGCCGAGCTGCAGGGCGCCGAGTACGTGATCAACGGCGGCAAGGCCTTCATCTCGGGCGCCGGTTCCACCGATGTGCTGGTGCTGATGGCGCGCACCGGCGGCGCGGGCGCCAGCGGCATCTCGGCCTTCGCGGTACCGGCCGATGCGCCCGGCATCAGCTACGGCAAGAAGGAACACAAGATGGGCTGGAACAGCCAGCCCACTCGCACCATCAATTTCGACAACGTGCGCATCCCGGCCGCGAACCTGCTGGGCAAGGAAGGCGAAGGCTTCCGCATCGCGATGAAGGGGCTCGACGGCGGGCGCATCAACATCGCGACCTGCTCGGTGGGCGCGGCGCAGGGCGCGCTCGACGCGGCGCGCCGCTACCTGCACGAGCGCCAGCAGTTCGGCAAGCCTATTGCCAGCTTCCAGGCGCTGCAGTTCAAGCTGGCCGACATGGCGACCGAGCTGGTGGCCGCGCGCCAGATGGTGCGGCTGGCCGCGAGCAAGCTCGACGCCGGCCATGCCGACGCCAGCACCTACTGCGCGATGGCCAAGCGCTTCGCGACCGATGCGGGCTTCAATGTCTGCAACGATGCGCTGCAGCTGCACGGCGGCTACGGCTATCTCAGCGAGTTTCCGCTCGAGCGGCTGGTGCGCGACACCCGCGTGCACCAGATCCTCGAGGGCACCAACGAGATCATGCGCGTGATCGTTGCGCGAAAATTGCTGGAGGGCGACAGCGATATCCGCTGAAATCCGGATTCGGACTTCCGGACGCAGAGGACGCGAAGGTTTCGCAAAAGGCGCGAAAGAAGTCAAAAGAAATCTTGAAGTCCTTTTGCGTTCTTCGCGAAACCTTCGCGTCCTCTGCGTCCGGTTCCCGCATTCAATCCAGCTTCAACCATGACCGATCAAGTAGTTCTCTTCGACGAAATCAAGACCGCCGGCGGCCAGCGCTTCGGCGTCGCCACGCTCAACGCACCCGCCTCGCTCAACGCGCTGTCGGTGGACATGGTGCGCCTGCTCACGCCCCAGCTGCGCGCATGGGCGAAGGACGACGGCATCGTCGGCGTGCTGCTGCAGGCCGCGGGCGAGAAGGCCTTCTGCGCGGGCGGCGACCTGCGCCAGCTCTACCAGACGCTGCTCGAATGCGGCCCCGAACGCAACACCTACGCCGAGGACTTCTTCCGCGAGGAGTACGAGCTCGACCACTTGATCCACACCTTCCCGAAGCCCTTCCTCTGCTGGGGCCACGGCATCGTGATGGGCGGCGGCGTGGGCCTGATGTCGGGCTGCTCGCACCGCGTGGTGACCGCGCAGAGCCGCATCGCCATGCCCGAGATCAGCATCGGCCTGTACCCCGACGTGGGCGGCAGCTGGTTCCTGCGCCGCACGCCGGGCCGCACCGGCCTGTTCCTCGCGCTGACGGCCGCGAACCTCAATGCCGCCGACGCGATCTTCTGCGGCCTGGCCGACGTGCTGGTGCCGCAGGAGCACAAGGGCCAGGTGCTCGAGGCCATCGCCGCCGCGACCTGGGCCGGCGAGGGCAAGGCCGACCGCGCCACGCTGTCGCGCATCCTGGCCAAGGCCGGCGCGGGCGCCGAACTGCCGGCCTCGAAGGTGCGCGAGCACTACGACACCATCAATGCGCTGATGGCCGGCGACGACCTGCTCGACATCGCGCAGCGCCTGCGCGGGCTGCAGAGCGACGACGCCTGGCTGCAGGGCGCCGCCAAGACCTTCACGAAGGGCGCGCCGAGCTCGGCCGCGTTGAGCTTCGAGCTCTGGCAGCGCGTGCACCGCATGTCGCTGGCCGAGGTGTTCCGCCTCGAGTACTGGGCTTCGCTGGGCTTCTGCGCGCACAAGGACTTCGCCGAGGGCATCCGCGCGGTGCTGATCGACAAGGACCGCAATCCCAAGTGGTCGCCCGCGAGCATCGAGGAGATCACCCAGGCCTTCATCGACGACCACCTGCGCCCGCGCGGCGAGATGCCGGCGGAGCTGGCGACGCTGAAATAAAGACATTCAATCCTTCGGAGACAACACATGAAGATCGCATTCATCGGCCTCGGCAACATGGGCGGCCCGATGGCCCTCAACCTGCTCAAGGCCGGCCACACGCTCAGCGCCTTCGACCTCTCGGCCGACGCCTGCAAGAAGTTCGCGGGCGAGGGCCTGCCGATCGCGAAGTCGGCGGCCGACAGCGTGGCCGATGCCGAGGTCGTGATCAGCATGCTGCCGGCCAGCGCGCACGTCGAGGGCCTGTTCCTCGGCGGCGCGGGCAAGCCCGGGCTGCTCGAGAGCATCCAGCCGGGTGCGCTCGTGATCGACAGCAGCACCATCGCCGCGGCCACCTCGCGCAAGGTGGCCGAGGCCGCCGCCGCCAAGGGCATCGCGATGATCGATGCGCCGGTGTCGGGCGGCACGGGCGGCGCCATCGCGGGCACGCTGACCTTCATGGTCGGCGGCGAGACGAAGGACCTCGAGCGCGCGCGGCCGGTGCTCGAGAAGATGGGCGCCAACATCTTCCACGCCGGCGCCGCGGGCGCGGGCCAGACCGCCAAGATCTGCAACAACATGCTGCTCGGCATCCTGATGATCGGCACCTCGGAGGCGCTCGCGCTCGGCGTGGCCAACGGGCTCGATCCCAAGGTGTTGTCGGAGATCATGCGCCGCAGCTCGGGCGGCAACTGGGCGCTCGAGAAGTACAACCCGATGCCCGGCGTGATGGAGGCCGCGCCGGCCTCGAAGAACTACGCGGGCGGCTTCGGCACCGACCTGATGCTCAAGGACCTGGGCCTGGCGCAGGAGAACGCGACCGCCGTGCGCGCCTCGACGCCGCTGGGCGGCATCGCGCGCAACCTCTATGCGGCACACAGCCTCGCTGGGCATGGCGCACTCGATTTCTCGAGCGTGCTGAAGCTGTTCCAGAAGCCCTGAGCGGGCACGGCTCGATGACGGACAGCGGCCTCAGTGCCGCTGTTTACGCTTGTGGGCGGTCTTCTCGGCTTTCTCGAAGGCTTCGTCGCTGGGCGCGCCCTCGCTGCCCGGCTTGCGCATGTGCTCGCCGCTGCCGTGCTTGATGCGCTCCTGCTTGGCGTGGATGTTGGCGTAGAGGCCCTTGGTCTTTCGGGTCGGCATCGATGGCTCCTTGCGTCGGATCCGCCAGCGTGGCCACCGCGCATGGGCCGCCCGGCGCGCGCAGGCCGCGTCGCGGCGTAGGACATCTCGCGCGGCACGTCGTTGCCGCAGCCGGGCGCGGGGCCTTTGCGCGCATCGTCAGAATGGGGGCATGCCCCATGTCACTTCAGTCACTTCACGTCCACCGCATCGCCTGTCGTACCGCGCATCGGCGAGCCTGCTGCTCGCCGCCTTCATCGCGGGCTGCGCCGCGCCGCCGCCCGCGCGCACGCAGACCCAGCCCGCGCCTATCGCGCCGCGCACCGCCGCGCCTGCGCCCGTTGCGCCGGTCGCACCCGTCGCCGACGATGCCCGCATCCAGCAGGACTTCGAGCGCTGGGTCGCGCAGTTCCGCACCCAGGCGCGCGCCGCCGGCATCGACGAGGCCACCTTGCACAGCGCCTTCGACGGCGCGAGCTACCTGCCGCAGGTGGTGGAGCGCGACCGCAGCCAGGCCGAGTTCGTGCGCGCGGTCTGGGACTACCTCGACACGGCCGTCTCGCCCCAGCGCGTGACGCGCGGCCAGGAGCGGCTGCAGGCGCTGCGGCCCCAGCTCGATGCGGTGGCCGCGCGCTACGGCGTGCCGGGCGAGATCGTGGTCGCGATCTGGGGCATGGAGAGCAACTACGGCGCCAACTACGGCGACATCTCGACCATCGACGCGCTCGCCACGCTGGGCTTCGAGGGCCGGCGCGCCGGCTGGGCGCGCGAGCAGCTGATGGCGGCGCTGAAGATCCTGCAGCGCGGCGACATCCCGCGCGACCGCATGATCGGTTCCTGGGCCGGCGCGATGGGCCAGACGCAGTTCCTGCCGACCGTGTTCCTCGCGCATGCGGTCGATGCCGACGGCGACGGCCGGCGCGACATCTGGGACAGCATGGCCGACGTCACGGCCTCGACCGCGAACTTCCTCCAGCATTCGGGCTGGCAGGCCGGCCAGCCCTGGGGCGTGGAGGTGCGGCTGCCGCCGGGCTTCGACCTCGCGCGCGCCGACGGGCAGCAGCGCCAGTCCGCGAGCCAATGGGCGGCCGAAGGCGTGCGTGCGATGGACGACGCCACGCCGCTGCCCGCGCTGGCCGATGCCTCGATCCTGCTGCCGGCCGGCGCGCGCGGGCCGGCCTTTCTGGTCGGGCCGAACTTCCGCACCATCCTGCGCTACAACAACGCGACCAGCTATGCGCTGGGCGTGGGCCTGCTGGCGCAGCGCCTCGCGGGCGGGCCCGGCGTGCGCGCCGACTGGCCGCGCGACCTGCAGCCGCTGTCGCGCGCCGAGACGATCGCGCTGCAGCAGGCGCTCAATGCGCGCGGCTTCGGCGCGGGCACGGCCGACGGGCTGCTCGGTCCGGCCACGCGCGATGCGATCCGGCGCTGGCAGCGCAGCGTGGGCGAGCTGGCCGACGGCTATCCGACCGTGCAGCTGCTGCAGCGCATCGCCACGCCCTAGCGCTCATTCGCGCTCATTCGTCGGAGATCGCGAGCGTGGCCTTCTGGCGCCGCGTCGCGCCCGCGCGCCACAGCGTGAGCTCGACCGCGTCGCCGGGCTGCAGGCGCTCGAGCACGGTCAGCACGTCGTCGGCGCTGGCGACGGCCGCGCCGTCGATCGCGGTGATCACGTCGCCCGGCACGATGCCGCGCTCGCCGCGCGCGAAGGCACGCAGGCCCGCGCGCGCGGCCGGGCTGTCGGGCTGCACGCGCAGGATCGCCACGCCACGCGGCAGGTCGAGCGCGCTGTTGAGTTCCTTGGGCGCGTAGGTCAGCCCCAGCGCGGGCCGCACGAAGCGGCCGTCGCGGATCAGCCGCGGCACGATGCGGTTGACCTCGTCCACGGGGATCGAGAAGCCGATGCCCGCGCTCGCGCCCGAGGGGCTGAAGATGGCGGTGTTGACCCCGATCAGCCGGCCCGCCGAATCGAGCAGCGGGCCGCCCGAGTTGCCGGGGTTGATCGCGGCGTCGGTCTGGATCGCGCCGCGGATGGTGCGCCGGTTGACCGAATCGATCTCGCGGTTGAGCGCGCTCACGATGCCGGTGGTCAGCGTCTGGTCGAGCCCGAAGGGATTGCCGATGGCGTAGACCTTCTGGCCCACCTGCAGGTCAGCGCTGGTGCCCAGCGGCAGCGGCCGCAGCTTGGCCGCGGGCGCATCGATGCGCAGCACCGCGAGGTCGCGGTCGGGGAACACGCCCACCAACTGCGCGCGGTAGCTGCTCTGGTCGGCCAGCGTCACGCGCGCGGCGGCCGCGTTCTGGATCACGTGGTAGTTGGTGACGACGTGGCCCTGCGTGTCCCAGACGAAGCCGGTGCCCGTGCCCTGCGGCACCTGCTGCACGTTGAGGGAGAACAGGCCGCGTTCCAGCCCGATCGAGGTGATGTTGACCACCGCGGGCGAGGCGGCCTTGAACACGGCGATGTTGTTCTGCTCGTCGGCCCCGAGCGCGCCGCGCGCGGCGATCGGGCGCGGCGCGGCCTCGGCGCGTGGCTGGGCATGGCCGGGGAGGGCGAGCAGGGTGGTCAGCAGGAGCGGGAAGAGGAAGAGGGTTCGCATGGCGCGGTGGGCATTGAGCGGGAGCGGGGCGGACTTTAGCGGGCCGCGGTGACCGGCGATGGATTGCGATCCTCGCGGCGGCGTTCGGTTCTGCGCGCGGCGCGATTTTTCCGGGGCGCCCGGCTGGCGCTCGTCCGACGCGGCCCCACCGGGTGGGCGCCAATAATCGCGCCATGCTGTCGTTCCTCCGCTCCCGTTGCCTGGCCGCCCTGGCCCTCGGCCTTTCGCTCTCGCTGCTGCTGGCCGCCACGCCCGCCGCGGCCCAGGACCGCGCGCAGGCGCTGCTGCAGTTCGAGGGCGTGCCGGCGCGCTACCAGGCCGCCTACGCACCTGGCGCGGTGGCGCGCGGCGCGAAGCAGCAGCTCGATCCGGCCGACGAGGCCATCGCGGGCGGCGCGCTCAAGGCGCTCGATGCCGCCTCGGCCCATGCCTTCGACGCGCATGCCGCGCTGGCCGCGGTGCAGGCGGCCGTGGCGGCGGCCGGGCAGGGTGGCGCGGCGCCGTCGCCCGCGGTGCTGGGCGCGGTCGCGCACCTCGCGAAGGTCCGCGCCGACTATGGCGCGATGGACGACGCGGCGCGCGCCGACTTCATCAAGCGCCAGCAGGCCAACCCGCCCGGGCCGGCGCGCACCGGGCTGCTCGATCGCATGGCGGTGGCCGAGCTGCGCGAGGTCGACTTCTCGAGCGAGCTGCTGATGAGCGCCGTGGTCAAGCAACTGGCGCGCGGCAACGCGGCCCAGTTCACCTCGCTGCCCGAGGCCACGCTCGAGGGCGCCATCGACTCGCTGTGGTCGCGCGGCGTGACCTCGACGCGCCAGCGCAACCTGCTGACCGTCGCGCGCGAGCTCGAGCGGCAGCTCACGCTGGTCTGGCTGTCGGCGCTCGGCGACGAGGAGATCGCCGCGCTGGCCGCCTGGCGCGGCGATGCGCAGGCCGATGGCGAGCGCGAGGCGCTGGTCGGCAGCTACCGCGCCGAGGTCAAGGCCGGCGACACGCGCGCGATCCGCGCGGTGCTGCGCGCCTGGCCGCGCTAGGCGGAAGGTATTCGGCCCGCGGGCGGAAAGCCCGTCGATTCGGCATCGAATGTAGCTATTTGGGCGTCGTCGTCCGAAAGTTCCCTGCCATTGTTTCAATTTCGTGAACACCGTGATTCATTGGAGCAAGGGTTTTCCCTGGTTTGATGAGGCAAACTCCGTCTCACCCAAAAGAAGACCATCCAAAGGAAAGACACTCATGAAGACCTCGAACATCCTCGCTGCCGCCGCCCTGTCGCTGATCGCCGTTGCCGGCGCCCACGCGGAAACCTATGAAGGCGTGCATTCGGTGACCTCCGGCTACAGCCGCGCCGACGTGGCGCCCCAGGCCGCCGCCGCTGCCCGCGAAGGCAACATCTACGCCGACGGCGCGACCGCCAACCTGGCACCCGTCGTGGCCGGCAACACCGACCGCGCCGTGGTCCGTGGCGAAGCCGTGGCAGCCGCCCACGCTCCCGGCCAGAACCTGCGCCGCGAATCGTTCCCGGGTAGCGTGATCCCCGCGCAAGCCCGCACGCTGACGCGTCAAGCCGGCCTGTGATGCCGGGCGGCGCAAGCCGCTTCTGTTGAAGAGAATTGGTTAGGGAAACCGGGCCACGCGACGAGCGTGGCCCGGTTTTTCTTTGGCGACGCGGTTCGTGCCGCAGGCTGGGCTATCGTCGGCGGATGTATCCGCCACGAGGGAGCTCATTCATGCCATCGCGACTTTCGCTGCCCGCCCTGTCCCTCGGCTGCGCCGTGCTCGCCCTCGGCGGCCCGGCCCTCGCCGACACGCTCAAGAAGCCCGCCCTCGACCAGCTCGCCGCGCGCTGGCAGGCCGGCCAGACCGCGAAGGACTTCAATGCCTTCCTGGCCCAGGCCGTCGCCGCGAACCCGGCCCACAAGGAACTGGCCACCGCCGTGTCCGCGTATGGCCGGCGCCAGCCGCTCGCGGGCGATGCGCTGGTCGACATCGCGCGCCTGCTCGGCCTGTACAACCGGCTGCGGAACCAGCAGGCGGCGATCGCGACCATCGGCGCCATGGTCGCGATCCCGACCGTGCGCAACGTGCAGGTGCCGCCGCACGAGAGCCCCGCGATCCTCGACTTCGGCCGGCTGGTCGAGAAGATGGCGAAGGACTTCGGCCTGGCCTGGCGCAACGTCGACAACCGCATCTTCGAGGTCAGCCTCCAGGGCCGCGGCAGCGAGGAGTTCGGCATCCTCACGCATGCCGACGTGGTGCCCGCGGTACTGTCCGAATGGGTGCTCGACGACGGCACGAAGCTCGATCCCTTCACCATGACCCGCGTGGGCGACTTCCTCTACGGCCGCGGCACCATCGACGACAAGGGCTCGATCGCCGCCGTGCTCTACGCGATGAAGGCGGTCAAGGACAGCGGTCTGCCGATCGAGCGCGGCATCCGCCTGATGATCGAGACCACCGAGGAGACCGGCGGCGACGCGATGCTCTACTACCGCAACAAGACTGCGCTGCCGGCCTACAACATCGTGCTCGACAGCAAGTACCCGGCGGTGGTGGCCGAGAAGGGCTCGGGCGCGCTCAAGGTGTTCTTCCCCGCGCAGCCCGCCGACCCCGCGGCCACCGCCATCGTCGCGATGGCCGGCGCCGCCTCGGCCAACGCGATCGCGCAGACCGCCACCGCCACGCTCAAGGGCGGCGACCTCGGCGCCGCGGCCGCGACCCTCGAGGCCGCGAAGGCCGGCTTCCTGCGCAAGTACGAGGCCCAGGGCGGCAAGTTCGCCATCGACATCGCGCGCGGCGCCGACAGCATCGAACTCAAGGTGACCGGCGTCTCGGCCCACGGCTCGCGGCCCGAGGAGGGCGTGAACCCGGTGCCGCGCCTCGCGCTGTTCCTCAAGGAATCGGGCCTGGCGCTCGCGCCCAACGGCTTTCGCCAGGCGGTCGACTACCTCGATGCGCTCTACGGCACCGGCTACCTCGGCGAGAAGCTGGGCCTGGGCTATGCCGACGACTTCATGGGCCCGCTGACCTTCTCGCCGAACCTCGTGCGCGCGGGGGCCGACGGCCGCGTCGAGGTCACGGTCAACGTGCGCATGCCGCGCGGCCGCACGCCCGACGAACTCAAGGCCCAGGTGGCCGCGAAGGTGCAGGCCTGGGCCGATGCGGCCAAGGTCAAGCCCGAGATCCAGTACGACCAGGGCAACTGGATGGCGCGCGATCCCAAGGGCGCCTGGCTCTCGACGCTGCTGAACATCTACGGCGACACCACCGGGCTGGAGGCCAAGCCCGTGCCCACGGCCGGCAGCACCACCGCCAAGCTGATGCCCAACGCGATCAACTTCGGCCCCGCGATGCCCGGCAAGAAGTACACCGCGCACAACGCCAAGGAATACAAGGAAGTGCCCGACCTCGACGCGGACATGCAGATGTTCACGGAGATGCTGGTGCGGATCGGGAACCTGCCGCAGATGCAGTGAGATTCCGGGGAGCATCGAGTTCGCCGCGGGCTGCGCCGTGCGTAACGCCCGACGGATAGACTGAAGCTCGCTCCTGCGCGAACGGCCGGCGGAATGGAACGCGGGGAGCGCTCAACCAAAAAAAGCGGGGTATGAATGGGAGGAGTCTGGGGACTATTGGGGCCTGAGCAGCTTCCGATTTCTCGTCGCACCCGAAGCCTGGGGCTCGCTGCGACCATCCGACGGTTCAATGAACTCGCCGTTCCCGGCATGGGCGGTGTCTGGTACGGCAAGCGCTTCCTGCTGGCGACCCTGGGCATCGTGGTGGCCGAGCGCGTGCGACTGCGCGGGGGCAAGGTGCAGAACATCGAGGTCGCGAATGCCGTCGAGGCATTGGCATGCTGCCTGGCTTTCAAGGGCCAGGGGTGGCAGCCCGATGCCCGCCTGCGAGGCCGCACCAAGCTGCAGAGACAGACCGCCGATCTTTCCTTCGGGAAGGTCGGGCGTCGCGGCTTCTACGTGAGCCAGCCCATGCGCATGGCGGCGGTACGGGCATTGCCCGCACTGGGATTCGCCGAGAACGGCGCCACACGCTTCAATGCTTTTCGCGCCTCGGACGAAGGGGAGGCGTTCGTCGAAGATGCGTGCCGGCCTTACGCGCCCTACAACCGGTCCGTGGTCGACCATCTCGTGAAGTGGGTGCGCGGAGAGGAAAACCGCACCGACACGGCCTCCTTGAGCGAGGCGTTGTCTCCCTTGCTGGCGTTGCCGGGCTCCGCCTGCACGCAGATACGGGCACGGCTCGAACTGGGTGGAAAGAGCGAGGAGCCCGACAGTCGCCTGCGTCGACGCAGCGCATTGAACTGGGTCGCCAGTCTCGACGCCCATTCGACGACGGACTGGCGCAGGCCCGCCGAGATTTCGGACGACAGCCATTGGCACGACCTGCAGGCAGGCGCCGCGTTCTTTGCCGTTCGAGATGCGGCCATCTCGACGCTCGATGCCGTGGAGGGAGCCATGGGCCCCGAAGGACGGCCGACCGCCATCGATGACGCGGCGCGACGCACGGAGAATTCCATCGATGCGCTGCGGCGGGTCGCGAACGAATTCCTCGCGCTCGGGCATCGAGACGCGGAAGCCCTCGATTTCTCCCGCCTGTGCGCGGCCGACAGTCCGGCGCAGGTTCTCCGGGGCCTGGTCGAGCGCGACGGCAGGGTGCTTCGCCTCGCCGGCAGCGAGGTACGGTCGGCGGGCGCGGCATTTCGCGGCACGGCCGTCGAGGAGTCCTCGCAGGCGGACGAAGACGACGATGGCCCGACGGGCGACGTTCGCGTTCCCGCCGGAACTTCCTATCGCGTGCGCAACCTGTACTTGCTGAACCTCGACATGCAAGGCCGTCTCGGCGAATGGCTTCAAAGGAATCGATCGGAGGCGGCGCATGAGCAGTGATCGTGGTCGTCCGAATCTGCCTTCGCTGGCTCAGCATTTCGATGCGCCCGAAGGCTATGTTGGCCATTTCGGCTGGATCTGCGGGTATTCGGCCGATGCTCCGTTCCTGAACGACGCGGCCGAGCGGTTCACGGCGCTCACCAAGGACCAGCGCGCCAGCCAGGGGCACGTCGCGCTGGCCCTGATCGTCGACCCCGGCCATCCGCCGATCGGCTTCATCGACGCGCCAGGCATCGCTCACCTGGCGATCCTGCAGGCGCGGAACAAGCCCTTTCGGCTGCTGCATGCCAAGGTCGCGCTGCTGGGCTATCGCCATCTGGAGCAGCGCGATCGCTGGTGTCTGCGATTGGTCGTCGCGACGGGAAACTGGACACGCCAGACGCTCGAGGACAGCCTCGATCTGGCGTGGCGCGTCGAGGTCGACAGCGATTCGTTGGCGCAGCCCGCGGCCGACGATCGCCGGGCGTGCGCGGACATCGCTGCCGCCCAGGGGCTGCTGGGTGCCATCCGGGCCTGGTTCGACACCCGGCTGCTGGACGCATCGCCGTCGGGCTCCGAGCATGTCCAACTGCTCGATGCCTGGATGGCGCGGTGCGCGGCGGCGGCCGCGGGCGAACCGCGGTTCTTCGACAACAGGCGTGCCTCCTTGCTGAGCCAGCTGCCGACCAAGGTGAAGGCCGAAAGCGAATCCGGCGCCCGGAACTATCTGGCCATGGGCTCCGGTTTCTACGAGTCGGGGGGCCGCCCGTCGGAAGCGCCTTCGGTGCCCGTCGCGGCGATCCGTGCGCTGAAGGAGGCCTCGTTGCTGACCCGGGCCGCGGAAGTGGATCTCTTCGTCAACCGGCTGGCGTGCCAGGCGGTGGCGTCCTCGGTGCAGGCCCTGGAAAACCAGGGCGTGAAGGTGAGACCGTCTGCGGCCCCGTCACAGCTGTTCGGCGACAACAGCGCGCGTACGCTGCACGCCAAGTTCCTGTTCAGTGCGAAGTACGCCAGCAACGCCCCCCGATGCAATGGCGCCTGGATCTACCTGGGCTCGGGCAATCTCACGGGGCCGGGGTTCGCGAACGCGATGAGCCCTTCATCGGGGAATCTCGAGGCCGGCGTGGTCTTCGCGCCCGGTCCCCTGTACTGGCATGCGGACCGGGGAATCGAGGCCCATCAGGTCGTCGGCAATCTGCTGCCGATCCAGTGGACCGAAGCTTTCGATGGTTCCACGGTCCTGTCGGCCGGCGATCCCTTCGAACGGCCCGAGACCTGGCATACGGCGCCGCCGGTGGCCTGGCTCGCGTGGTGCGAGACAGTCGACGGCGGATCCCTTTCGCTGCCCGCCGAAGTGCTGGACCACGAACTCGCCTTCCAGGTGCTGACACCCGAAGGCATCCCAGGCGTCGTGAGCGGAGGCACGATCCCGTGGACGGGGCGCCGCCCTCGGGTCGTGCGCTGCCGATGGAGTGCCGATGGCACGCAGAAGGAAGCGGACATCCCCGTGATCGACGAGTTCGGACGCATTGCGGCCGCCAAGCTGACGCCTCTGGGGATCGACGAGGGCTGGTGGCAGTTGGCGGACTTTCCGCTGGTGCCGATCGAGGAGACCTCTAATGAGGATCCCGATTCGCAGGACGACCACCCGGCCGAGCCGGGCGGTGAAGGCGGTCGCACGCTGGTGTCGAGCTATTCGATCCGCCAGATGATGGAACTGGTCGAGAACATCGCCGAAAAGCAGACGGCCATCGACAGGCGCGATTGGGAGCCCTGGTGCCGACGGCTCGAACAGACGCTGGTTCGCATGAAGGACAGCGGACCGGTGGCCTATTTCCAGATGCAGCAGGCGCCGAAGTTGAATCCCTTGAGTCCTCTGTGGTGCGCTCCCTTTCGCCCGACCTTCGCCGAAACCGCCGAAACCCCCGAGGGGCGGCTCTACGAGGAGGCGCTCCGGCGCATCGAACTCAGCTGGGGCGTGGACGAGATGGTGTCGATGGGAGAACTGCGATGAGCCGCTCATTTGCAGGCTGGGAGGCCGTCGGGCGGAATCTGCAGGAGATCGCCGCTGGTCACGCCATCGAACTCAACGCGGGGCAGCGCGACAGCCTCGCGGCCATCGCCGAGCGCTTGCCGGGCAACGGTGTGCTCATCGCGGACGAGGTCGGACTGGGCAAGACGCGCATCGCCGCGGCCGTCGCGCGTGGCGTGATCGACGCCGGGGGACGCGTCGCCATCATCGTTCCGCCGGTGCTGGGCTACCAGTGGCGCGAAGAACTGCAGCGCAAGGCGCATATCGAGAACACGCCCCTGATCATTCGAAGCCTGGACGGGTATCTGGATGCGTGGAAGCAAGGGCTCGGCGCAGAGGAACCCTGGGGAGAGCACCCGGCGTTGCTGATCTCGCATGCCTTTTGCAACTGGTCGATCAAGAGCAATACCAAGACCAACTGGAAGTGGGCACTGCTGCCGGCCACGCTGGCCTTGGCCCGCGCGCGCAGCGCGGGAAGCGGCCGCCTTCCGCGTGGCTACTGGGCCGGCGGGAAGATGGACGACGACCGCATCGCCGCCGCTGCGCAGTGGATTTTTCGGAATGCGGACGAAGCCTTGCTGGATGCATTGGCCTCCAGCCCCGAGTTGAACCGCTGGGGCAGCGAGTCGCCGTTGTTCGACCCCGGCAACTACCTCAAGCGCACGGTATTCAGGAGCGCGCTCGAACAGGTGGTGGGCCTCGGGCTCGGGCGCTTCGATCTCGTGATCGTCGACGAGGCGCACAAGAGCCGGGGCGAGGAAAGCAATCTCAACCGCCTGCTGGACTTCGTCGTGCAGCCCGGCGCCGATGCGCGGCGGCTTGCGATGACGGCAACGCCGATCGAACTGGACGCGAAGCAATGGACCTCCACGCTCCAGCGTCTGGGCACGGACCTGCCCGATGCCACACGGGTGATCGATGCCTATGCGGCCGCGGTCGAGCAGGTGCGCGCCAGCCCCACCGATGCGGAAACTCGAACCGCGTTCGGCGAGGCGGCCCAGAGCTTCAAGAACACCTTCGGTGCGGTCCTGGTGCGTCGAGACAAGCGGGACGACCCCTGGGTCAGGCGCTTCGCCGAGCTGTCGGGCGAGAGCCACCATGCCTACAGGCGCGAGCGAGCCATCGCGATCGACGCGGCAAGCCTGCCGCCGGCGTGGCGGCAGACTGTCTGTGCCGCCGAAGCCCTGTCGTTCGCGACGCGGGGCAGCGACGACGCGGTCGCCAAGCGCTTGCGACTGACGCTGGGCAATGGACATGGAATCGCCGCACTGATGGATCAGCTGCTGCAGGATGCCGAGGAAGACAAGGCGCAGGCCGAGGCGGATGGTGCGGGCCCGGTCGAAGCCGCGGATCCCGTGATTGCAGCACCCAGGAACAAGCGGGAGCAGCGTGCCGACTGGTGGAAGCAAAGGATGGCCGGCGCGTTTCGCGAGGGGGCGACGCCGTCGAGCGATGCGGCCCTCTACGAGCATCCGGCCATTGCGGCGGCCGTCGAGGCGATCGAAGCCACCTGCGGACCTGCTTCCAACGAAAAGGTGCTGGTCTTCGGTCGATTCACGCGGCCGATGCGTTCGCTGGTCCGGCTGCTCAATGCCCGCGCGTTGCTGCGCAGCCTCGACAGCGGCGTGCTCTGGCCGCAGGAGAAGCTGGCCGATACCGAGCGCGCCGCCGTGCTCGCCGCGCTGCGCCAATCGGGCCGGCGCGATTCGCTGGATGACATCGACAGTCGACTGAAAACCCAATACGCGGCGCTGGAACAGCAGCGGGAAACGTTCAGGACCCATCTGGTGGCGTCGATCGCGCAGGGGTTCGGCTCGATCGAGGTCGGACATCGGATCCGGTCGATCTACGAGGCGTTTGCGGAACGCGTGGAACACGAGGCCGGACGCGAGACCCCCCGTCATGCGGGTGTGCTGGCGCTGGTGGCGCGCGCGATCCAGGACCTCATGGGGCACGGCGATGCCGCCGTGGACGCGGGGCGTATCGCGGCAGCCTTCGTCGAGCTGGTCGACGCGGCCAGCGACCAGGAAGACCGCTCCGATGCGGAGGGCCAGGGCGGGCAGGCACGTGCAGTGCAACGATGGGAAGCGCTCGAAGAGCGGCTCAGGGGTGAGTTCAATCTGGCGGAGGGCGCTTTCGCGCGCCTGATGCACGGAGACACCCGGCCCCACACGCGCCGGATGCTCCAGCTCGCATTCAATCGCGAGCACAGCCACCCGAAGGTGCTCGTGGTCCAGTCGGTCGTGGGCCGCGAGGGGCTGAACCTTCACACCGCGTGCCGGACGGTCGTTCTGCTTCATCCGGAGTGGAATCCGGGTGTCGTGGAGCAACAGATCGGCCGCGTGGACCGCATCGGGAGCCTGTGGCAATCGAAGTTCCAGGCATGGGAGAAGGCCTACCCCGACCTGGCCGGCGATGGGCCGCCTCGCATCGAGATCCGGCCCGTGGTTTTCAAGGGAAGCTACGACGAGGAGAACTGGCGGGTGTTGCGCGAGCGCTGGGAGGAGCTGAGGGCACAGCTTCACGGTGTCGTGGTCAACGAGCACGCGAGCGACGAGCTCATGCGACGGCTGGCGCGGGAGATCAATGCCCTGGCGCCGGATTTTTCTCCTGCGCCGATCCGGCCCGCTCGTTGATCGAAGGGACCGAGTCGCCCTGCCACTGCGCGGCAAAGCCCCGGAGCTCGACCAGCTCGTCGAGGATCGGACACGCAGGCCGGTGGTCGCCCCGGCACAGGTCCGCGAGCCGTTCGAGCACGCGCTTCGTCGCCTGCAGTTCCTCGATGCGCGAATCGAGCGCTTCGGCGCGGCACAGCGTGAGGCGCTTGACCTCGGCGCTCGTGCGTTCCTCGTCGCGCCACAGCGCCACCAGCCGTTCGATCTCGTCCATGGCGAAGCCCAGCGCCAGCGCACGGCGCGCGAAGCGCAGCACGGCGACGTGGGCGTGCGTGTAGCGGGGCTCGGTCGCGGCGATCAGGCCGCGCGCCTCGCACTGGCGCAGCAGCCGTTGCGAAACGCCGGCGCGCGCGAGCGCGGCCTCGAGGTCGAACCGCGGCGCGGTGTCGGCGTGGACGGGCGATGAAAGGATGCGAGGGATCATGCGGCCTCCTGTGGAAGAGGCCCGAAGTCTTCGGTCTCGCACGGTGTCAAGGTCAAGCCGCGGCGCGGCTTTTCCTTGCGGCGCGTGGGCCTATCGCAGGCCGTGCGCCTGCAGCACCGTCTTGAGCCTGCGCACCTCGTGCTGCAGGTCGAGGATCAGCGCCGCGGCATCGAGGCCGACGCCGAAGTCGCGCTCGAGCCGCCGCGCCTCCAGCGCATGCTGCAGGTCGGCGCTCGAGAAGCGCCAGCGCTCGGGCTGCGCCTCCTCGGTCTCGATGCGCACGATGCCGACCTCGACCAGTTGCACGACCCAGGCGGTGTCGGCACCGCAGGCATGCGCGAGTTCGCTCGCGGCCAGCGGATGCAGTTGGCCGACGGCGGTGGTGGTGATGGAAACGGTCGCCATCTCAGACTCCCAGGTGCTGGCGTGGGTTGAAGGAGGCCGAGGCCTGCGCGAGCGCCTCGTAGGCGCTGCGCGCGGCCTCGCTGTCGGCGGGCGGCAGCGCGATGTCGAGCAGCAGGTAGAGGTCGCCGGGCGTCTTGCCCGCGAGGCCGCGGCCCTTGAGGCGCAGCTTGAGGCCGCTCTTGGCCTGCTTCGGCACCGTGACCTCGACCGCGCCGCCGCCGGGCAGCGGCACCTCGACCTGCGCGCCGAGCGCGGCCTCGGTGGGCGTGACCGGCAGGGTCATGTAGAGGTCGCGCGCCTCGACGCGGTAGAGCTTGTGCGGCGCGATGCGCACCTCGAGGTAGAGATCGCCGGCCGGCTCGCCGCCGTGGCCCGGCAGGCCCTGGCCCGCGAGGCGGATGAACTGGCCCGGGTGCACGCCGGGCGGGATCTTCACGCTCAGGGTGCGCGTTTCCCAGCGCGGCTGGCCCTGCGCGTCGAGCACCTGCGAGCGCAGGCTGATCTCGCGCTCGGCACCGCCGATGGCGTCTTCCAGCGCGATCTCGATCGCGGCGTGGTGGTCCTCGCCGCGCGCGCGGAAGTTCTGCCGCGCGGCGCCGCGGCGCTCGGCCTCGCCGAACATCGAGGAGAAGAACTCGCTGAAGTCGGCATGGTCGGCCGGGCCCTGGCGCGGTCCGCGATGGAACTCGAAGCCGGCGTCCCAGCCCGGCGGCGGCTGGAAGTCGCCGTCGGGGCGGCCGCCGCGCGCCACGCGGTCGGCCAGGGCGTCGTAGGCGGCGCGCTTCTCCTTGTCGCCGAGCACGTCCTTGGCTTCGTTGATGTCGCGCATGCGCTGCTCGGCGTCGGGCTCCTTGCTGACGTCGGGGTGGTACTTGCGCGCGAGCTTGCGGTAGGCCTTGCGCACCTCGTCGTCCGACGCGGTGCGCTCGATGCCCAGGGCGCTGTAGTAGTCCTTGAATTCCATGGTCTTGGTGTGGGAGGTGAGGACGGCGCGCGCGGGTGACAGGGGTCCTAGGCCAGCGCGGCGTCGCCGTCGGCATGCCGCAAGAGCGGCGTCACGGCCCATGTGGGGCCGCTGCGGTCGAAACGCAATGGCTGCGCGTTGCCCAGCAGCCCCAGGTCGACCGGCACGCCCAGCAGCGCGGCCAGCGCATAGAGCGTGCCGCCGTGCGCCACCACCAGCACCGGCGCGGGCTGGGCCAGGGCCTCGGCCAGCGCGGCGCGCTTGCGCGCGACGAACTGGGCCAGGGTCTCGCCGCCCTCGGGCTCGCAGGCCCAGTCGATGTTGGCCGAGGAGGTGCCGATCAGCGCGCCGAAGTTGCGCTCGCGCAGCACGGCCTGTGCGGTAGGCACCAGCTTGAGCGCGCTGCCCACCGCATGGGCGGTGTCGAAGGCGCGCCGCGCATCGGAGCAGACGATGGTGCGGATCGGCTCGCCCGCCAGCAGTTCGGCCGCGCGCGCGGCCTGCTGCAGGCCGAGTTCGCTCAGCGGCTCGTCGGTGGCCTGGAAGATGCGCTGCGCGTTGCGGCCGGTCTGGCCGTGGCGCAGGAAGTAGAAGTGGTCGCAGGCCGGCGCCAGCGGCTGCGCGGCGGCGAGGGCGATCAGCTGGTCGAGGCCCGAGGGCCGGTGGCCGGAGGCGGAAGGAGCGGCATTGGTTTGGGACATGGCGTCGATTCTGCGCAATCCATGTGTCGCAGCGGCGGGCTCGGGTTTGCTCGATCTCAGTAGGCGAACTGCAACGGCCGTCCCTCGCGCTGCGCCTCGATGTCGGCGCGGTGGAAGGGCAGCGCGTGCCACTGCTTGGCCGCGAACAGCGGCAACTGGTCGTAGGCGCGCGGCGAGGCGAGGTCGCTGCTCTGGCCGTAGGTCAGCAGGCCCTGAGCCACCGGCCCGCGCTCGTCGAAGCCCACCACCTGGATGTAGCTGCTGCCGTAGTTGACCTGGTAGCCCTTCGGGTCGATCAGCGACTGGCCCTGCGACTCGAGCTTGTTGAGCACGCCCTCGAACTCGTCGCCGCCATGCAGCGCGATGCGCTGGCCGCGCACCTCGCGCGACTGCGGCACGCCCAGCGGCACGTCGGCCGCGAAGCCCGCGGTGCGCAGGATGCCGACCGCGTCGCCCAGGGCCTTGAAGACCGCGGCGCGGGTGGCGGGCGCGGCCATGTCGAGGCCGGCCGGCGTGGTCACCGGCTGCGCCGGGTCGAAGGGCAGGCGCCAGACCTTCGGGATGTCCTTGGCCTTGCGCCAGAACTCACGGAACAGCGCCGCGCCCTTCGCGTCGGCGTTGCTGGTGCGGTCCCAGGCCGCGAGCACGCGGCAGCCCAGCGCCTGGTCGATGTCGAGCGCGCCGCCGGCCGCAGCGCAGGCCGCTTGCAGGTCGTCCATCACCAGCAGGCCCGCGAGGTTGCGGTCGCGGAAGATCACGCTGCGCAGCTCGGCCGCGCCCATGCGGTTGCCGGGCAGGCCGTCGGCGCCCGCGAGCCGGCCCTCGATCTCGAGGATGCCGCTGCGCGTGCGCAGCCGCTGCGGCACGCCCACCGGCCCGACCAGCGGCGACACGCCCGCCGTCGGCGCGATGCGCGGATTGCTGAGCCAGTAGCTGTCGTTGCTGTTCTGCACCCAGTCGGGCGTGACCACGACCGGCATGCGCACGGGCGCGATGATGCCGGGCGACGCGGCCGTGGCATCGCGCTGCCAGGCGCAGGCGGCGCGCGAGCCGTCGAGCACCGCGAGGCCGGCCGCGTTGAGCAGCGCCGCGGCGCCCGGCGAGGGCGCGCAGGCGCGCAGTTGCTCGGCCGAGACGTCGGGCACCACCGAGAGGTCGGCGTACATCGCGTTGCCGTCGCGGTCGGCCGCGATGGTGTTGATCCACGGCATGCCCTGGTTGCCCATCGCGGCGCGCAGCTCGGCCACGTTGCGCGCCTGCGCCATGCCCATCCAGGACTCGGCCGAGCGCACGTTGAGCGTGTTGGCGTCGCGGATCGCATAGGCGCGCTGCGCGGTCCAGCCCATGCCGGCCTTGGGCAGCGCGATCAGCGGGCCCCATTCGCTCTCGTAGAAGGTGTGCTGCAGCGCCGGCGCGCCCTCGCTCGCCGGCAGGGTCACGGTGCGCGCCGTCATGCGGCGGCGCTGGCCGTCGACGATGTAGACGGTCGGGTCGGCCGGATCGAGCTGCAGTTCGTAGAGCGTGAAGCGCTTGCCGGTCGACACGGTGTGGGTCCAGGCCACGTCCTTGTTGAAGCCGATCGCCACCACCGGGCTCAGGCCGCCGGTGGCGCCCATCACGTCGACGCGGCCGGGGATCGTCAGGTGCAGTTGCCAGAAGCGGTTGGTGCCGGTCCACGGGAAGTGCGGGTTGCCCAGCAGCAGGCCGCGGCCGTCGGGCGTGGCGTTGCGCCCGAAGGCCCAGCCGTTGGAGCCGAGCTCGCCGCCCTCGGGGTTGGCGTTGAAGCTGTGGCGGCCGATCTCGGCCACGGCCTGGTCGAGCGGCACCGGCGCCGCGCCGGTGCGCGCGCCCGGCGCGGGCGGCTTCGCCTCGAGCACCGCGCCCGCGAGCGCGCCCAGGCCGCCCTGGATCATCGACTGCTCGGTGGCGCGCGCCAGGTCGGCCGCGGTCATCGGCCGCACCCAGGGCTTGCCGCGGCAGGCCGCGGGCAGTCCGTTGGGGCCGGCGTCCTGCAGGTAGCGGTTGTAGCCGGCCACGTAGCCGCGCATCATGGTCTGTACCTCGGCGCCGGTGGTGGCGCCGGCGCGCGCGAGCGCGGCGTCGTCCATGTGGTAGCGCACGAAAAGGTCGATCTGCGCGTTGGGCATCAGGCCCAGGCCGAAGGCGCCGCGCTCCTGCGCGCCGAAGAAGCGCGAACGCTCGCCGCGCATCGTCACCAGGTGCTCGGCGGTCTGGCAGACGTTGTCCTGCGCATGCGCGTAGGCGGCGCCGAAGGCCAGGCCTTCGTAGTCGGGCGCGGTGACGTGGGCGATGCCGTAGGTGGTGCGCTCGATCGTGACCGCGCGCCCCGAGGGCGGCGGGGCGCTGGCGCAGCCCGCGAGCAGCAACGCTGCGGCGAGCAGGGAAAGGGGAAGGGTGGCTGCCTGTCTCTTGGTGTTGTGCATGGTGGTGCGGCGCGAAGCCTTCGTTGGAAAACAGCGGGGGACCGAGCGTAGGCCCGCCTCTGCCGCGCCACCTGTCGCCGGCGCGGCAGCCGGCGCCGGAACGTCGCGTTCGTTCAGCCGAAGCGCATGGCCTTCGGGCGTGCCTGCAGCCGCTCGACGTAGGCGTCGATCCGGGGCCGGTTGGAACGGCCGCCGAAGGCGCGCAGGTAGATGAACATCGAGCCGATCATCACGTCGGCCGCGGTGAACTGCGCGCCGAACAGGTAGGGGCCGTCGCCGAGCTCGCGCTCGACCGCGTCCTTGGCCTCCTCGAAGTCGGTCCAGCCGCGCGCGCTGTTGTTGCTGCGCAGCCTGAGCAGGCTGTCGCCCATCGCGGGCTCGAGCTGCGCGGTCGAATAGACCATCAGCGACAGGAAGCGACCGCGCTCGGGCGTGCCCACGGGCGGGGCGAGCTTCTTCGCGGGGTACTTCTCGGCGATGTAGAGGCAGATGGCCGCGTTCTCGAACAGCCGCGTGGGGCCGTCGACCAGCGCCGGCAGCTTGCCGGCCGGGTTGATCCGGCGGAACTCGGGCGTCTTGTGCGCCTTCTCGCGGATCAGCGTGGGCACGATCTCGTAGTCCACACCGGCCTCGTCGAGCATCCACTTGGCGACCTGCGCGCGGCTGTGCGGGTCGAAATACAGCTTCATCGTCATGAGGGTGTCTTCCTTGGGTTGGTCCGGGCTCAGAACTTCGGGATGCGCAGCGTCTTGCTGATCATCAGCGTGCCCGAGAGCGCGAACAGCAGCGCCATCGGATGCAGCTGCCACGGGCCCACGCTCCAGGCGCCGCCCCACAGCGCGTCGCCGATGCGGCCCTGCGAGGCGGCCCACGCGAGCACGCCGACCAGCACCACGCTGGTCGGGATCGGCGTGCCCTCGAAGTACTTGACCTTGTCGCCGCCGGCCGAGAGCGATTCGGCCGTGACGTTGAAGCGCGCAAGCCGGCTCACGCCGCAGCAGACGAAATAGACCAGCGCCACGCAGTCCCAGCCGCCGTCGAGCCCGGCCGCGAAGCCCAGCGCGGCCGGCGCCACGCCGAAGGAAATCACGTCGGCCAGCGAGTCGAGCTCGCGTCCGAGCGCCGAATGAGTCTGGCGCCAGCGCGCGATGCGGCCGTCGAACACGTCGAACACGAAGGCCGCGGGCGCGAGCGCGGCGGCCCAGTAGAAGTGGGTGAGCGACTGGCTCGCCATGTAGGCCATCGCGAGGAACACGCCGCCCACGCCGCAGGCCGCGTTGCCGAGCGTGAAGACGTCGGCGAGGTGGAAGCCGCGGATCATCGAGAAGTGCTTGCGCACGGGGACGGGGCGGTTCATGGGACCTTCTGGAACTGCGGAAATGCGCCGAACCTTAACCGAAGCGCCGGGGCCCCGATGTAGTCGCGCTCCGACGCCGGGGCGCGGACGGCGTCAGTGGCGTTCGCGCCCGCTCGGCGCCACGCCGAAGCGTTTTCGGAAGGCGGTCGCGAAGTTGGTCGCGTGGCGGTAGCCGACGAGCCGCGCCGCCTCCTGCACGCTCAGGCCCTGCGCCAGTCGCTCGCGCGCGAGCACCATGCGGCGCTCGTGCAGCCACTCGAAGACCGAGCATTGGTAGGCGGCACGGAACTTGGTGCGCAGCGTGCTCTGGCTCATGCAGGCGAGGCGGGCCAGCGCCTCGAGCGTGTGGTGTTCCTCGGGCGCGTCGTGCAGGCGTTCGCGCACGCGTTCGAGCAACTGGCGGTCGCGCGCCGAGGGCTGCGGTGGGGTTGCAGGCGCCGCATCGGCCAGTGCGTGCGCGAGCAGTTGCAGGGCCACGCCCTGGCACAGCAGCGCCTGCAGCGGGCCCTGCCACCGGCCGCCGAGCACCTGCTCGATGGCCTGCACGAGGTGCGGCGGCACCGCCCAGTGGCGCGGGTGCCCGGCCGGCGAGCGCAGCGCGGCGGCGATCAGTTCTTCGAGTTGCGCGTCGCCCGTGCCGAGCGGTGCGGCCGACACGTTGATGCTGCGCAGCCGCTGGCGGGCCGGGTGGATGCCGGTCATCGACAGCCCGTCGCCATAGGCGGCGCTGAGGCCGCCGTGCGTGCGCATCGGCACGCTGTCGCCGCGACCGAGCGCGGCCCGTGCCTGGCCCTGCAGCACCACGATGGCCGAGAACCGCGGGCTCGCCTGCGAGGTGGCCTCGTAGTGGTGGTGCACCACGATGTCGGAGGCGGCCAGCGTCAGGCCCGCGCCCAGCGCATGCGTCTCGACGCGGCCCTCGGCAATGCACAGCGCCTCGGGGTCGCGCGGCGCGCCCGAGAGGTAGGGCAGGCGATAGCGGAAGCCCGCGTCGCGGCCGAGCCGGTCGAACTCGGCGGCGCTGAACGCGCGCGTCGACGCGGCGGGGGCGGGGAAAGCCGTGCTTTCGGCGTACTGCATAGCTTTGCCGCGCTCCGGCATAGGTCGGTCCATCGCCAGATAGTAACAATTCTCATTTGTCGTTAAACCCTTTGTCCTCACTGCCGCCATGCCGACTGCCTTCCGTTCCCCCGCGCCATTCCGGCGCCATTCCCTGAGCCTCCTGTTCGGCGCGGCGCTGCCTTCGATGTCCGCGCTGGCGCAGGCACTCGATGCCGGATCGAGCGCCGCGCTGCCCGCGATCGAGGTCACCGGCACGGCGGTCACGCCCACCACCGAGGGCACGAATTCGTACACCACGAAGGCCGCGCGCACCGCGACCGGCCTGCAGCTCTCGCCGCGCGAGACGCCGCAATCGGTCAGCGTGGTCACGCGCCAGATCGTCGAGGACCAGGGCCTGCAGACCACGGGCGACATGCTGAACAGCGCCACCGGCATCTCGATCACGCGCAGCGACGCCAACCGGCTCTCGGTGTCGGCGCGCGGCTTCGCGATCGACACCTACCAGTTCGACGGCCTCGTGAGCCCGGTGCTCTCGCCCTGGGCCTTCGGCGAGAGCAACCTCGACACCGCGATCTACGACCGGCTCGAGGTGGTGCGCGGCGCCACCGGCCTGATGACCGGCGCGGGCAATCCGTCGGCCGCCATCAACTTCGTGCGCAAGCGGCCGCTGCGCGAGTTCGCGGCCTCGGCCGGCGTGTCGGTGGGCAGCTGGAATTTCCGGCGCGCCGAGGCCGACGTCTCGGCCCCGCTCACGCAGGACGGGCGCATCCGCTCGCGCCTGGTGGCGGCCCATTCGGACGGCGACAGCTACACCACTTTCCTCGGCAACCGCTCGAACACCTTCTACGGCGTGCTCAGTGCCGACCTGACGCCCGCCACCGAGCTCACGCTGGGGCTGAGCAGGCAGGACACCGTGACGCGCGGCTTCGGCGCCGGCTTCCCGCTGTTCTACACCGATGGCCGGCGCACCGACTTCGACCGCTCCGTGGCCAGCAACACGACATGGACCCGGGCCGAGACCGACACCACCACCGCCTTCCTCGACCTCACGCGCCGCTTCGCCAACCGCTGGACCGCGCGCCTGGCCTACAGCCATGCCAGCACCGACATGATGATGAAGCACCTCTACCGCGGCGGCGCGGTCAACGCCTTCACCGGCGCGATGAGCGTGGCGCCGTCGTATATCTATTACGACGGCGAACTGAAGCGCCGCGCGGCCCATGCCACGCTCGGCGGCCCGTTCCGGCTGCTGGGCCGCGACCACGAGTTCTCGCTCGGCTGGATGCGCTTCGACGACCGGCTCGACCTGCCGCAGTACCGCGCGCTGAACCAGCCGCCGATCGGCAGCTTCTTCGACTGGCGCGTCGACCGCATCGCCGAGCCGCTGTGGTCGAGCGTTCCTTCGCAGGCCGACACCATGCGCGCGCGCCAGGACGGCGCCTATGCCGTGGGGCGCTTCTCGCTGGCCGACCCGCTGCACCTGATCGTGGGCGCGCGCGTGAGCAACTGGAAGACCGACCAGAACTACTTCGGCGCCATCCGCAAGTACGAGCACCGCGACCGCATCACGCCCTACGCGGGCCTGCTCTACGACATCGACGACACCTACACGGCCTACGCCAGCTACACCAGCATCTTCAAGCCGCAGAACAACCGCGACGCGGCCGGCGCGATCCTCGACCCGGTGACCGGCAAGAGCTTCGAGCTCGGCCTCAAGGCTTCCTACGCCGAGGGCCGGCTCAACGGCGCCTTCGCGCTGTTCCAGACGCGCCAGGACAACCTGGCCGAGGCCATCGCCGGCCAGACCGCGGGCGGCGTGCCCAACACCCAGGCCTACCGTGCGGTGGCCGGCGCGAAGGTGGAGGGCGTGGACCTCGAGCTCAGCGGCGAGATCGCGCGCGGCTGGAACCTCTCCGCGGGCTACACCCACTTCCGCGCCCGGGCCGCGAACGGCACGCCGATCAACACCGGGCATCCGCGCAGCCAGCTCAAGATCTTCAGCAGCTACCGGCTGCCGGGCGCCTGGAGCGCGCTGACCGTGGGCGCGGGCGTGAACTGGCAGGGCCGCGCCTACGAGACCGTCATGGCGCCGCCGGCCAACCGCTCCACCGTGGTCGCGCAGTCGGGCTATGCGCTGGTGAGCCTGATGGCGCGCTACGAGATCCGCAAGAACGTCTCGGCCACCCTGAACATCAACAACCTGACCGACCGCAAGTACTACTCGCAGGTCGCCTTCTTCAACCAGGGCTGGTACGGGTCGCCGCGCAACGCGACGCTGTCGCTGCGCGTGCAGTACTGAGGCGCTGCCAGGCTCAGAGGCCCTGTCGCGCCTCGGCGATACGCGCGAAGCGGCCGAGCAGTTGCGCGGAATCGCCGGTCGCCTGCACGCGCTCGCGCAGCGCCTCGGGGTCGAGCCCGGCCGTCTTCAACGGGCCGGCCAGGCGATCGATGTAGTCGCGCATCGCGTGGGCATCGAACTCGGGATGGAACTGCACGCCCCAGGCACTGTCGCCGACGCGGAAGGCATGCACCGGGTCGTGCGCGCTGCCGGCCAGCCGCACCGCGCCCTCGGGCAGGCGCAGCGCGCTCTGCCAGTGCACCGCGTGGGCCGCGAAGCGCGCCGGCAGGCCGCCCAGCAGCGGGTCGGTGGCGGCGGCCTCCTCGAGTACCACGCTGACCGTGCCGATCTCCGGGCCGCGCGGATGGTCGCCGGCCTCGCCGCCGAGCGCATGCGCGAGCAGCTGGTGGCCATAGCAAATGCCGAGCACCGGCGTGCCCTGCGCCACGGCGCGCGCGAGCCAGCCGGCGGTGCGTTCGCTCCAGTCCTCGCGGTGCGACACCATCGCATGCGAGCCGGTGAGCACCGCGCCCGCGATGGCGGCGGGATCGGGCAGCGTGTCGCCGCGGCGCGGATCGATCACGGCGATGGGCAGCGTGTCGCTGGCCAGGCCGTCGGCGATCCAGTGCTCGAAGTCGCCGTGCGTCTCGCGCAGGGCGTCGAAGGTGTCGCCGAGCTTGACGATGACCAGGGGACGGGATTGGATTTCCATCCCGCGATGATGCCAAAGCCTCAGGCCAGCACCACGCGCTCGCAGGCCCGGCGCAGGGCCGGCAGCGCCGGCATGTCGCGCGAGGCGGCATCGGTGACGACCACGTCGATGTCGGCGCTGCGCGCATAGGTGACGCGGCTGGCCTGGCCGATCTTGGCGTGGTCGGCCAGGATCACGAGCTGCTGCGCCTGCTCGGCCATGGCGCGCGCGATCGCGGCCTCATGGTGCTCGAAGCTCATCGCGCCGTGCTTGGGATGCATCGCCACCGGCGACAGCAGCGCCACGTCGGCGCGGTAGCGGCGGATCTCCTCGACCGTGCCGGCGCCGCAGGTGGCCTGGGTCTTGACGTCGATCTCGCCGCCGAGCAGCACGGTGCGCCCGCCGGTGTCGCGGCCCTCGGCCGCGCCCGCGAGCTTGAGCGCGATGCTCAGCGAGTTGGTGATGACCGTCATGCCGCTGAGCGTGGCCAGTGCCTCGGCCAGCAGCGCGGTGGTGCTGCCGGTGTCGAGGAACACGGTCTGGCCCGGTTCGAGCAGCGCGATCGCGGCCCTGGCGATGGCGCGTTTCTCGCGCTGCCGCGCCACCAGCCGCACCGCCAGCGGCGGCTCGGGCTCCGCGCCCGTGGCCACGGCGCCGCCATGCACCCGCCGCAGCTCGCCCAGGCCCTCGAGCTCGAGCAGGTCGCGGCGCACGGTTTCGCGCGAGACCGCGAGGTCCTGCATGATCCGCTCGACGCTCAGGCGCGAGAAGGTGGCCAGCAGGCTGCGGATGCGCAGGAATCGTTCTTCTTGGAGCATGGGGATGCCGAAGGGGAGGAAGGAATGGCGCCGGCGGCGGACCGGCGCCATTGTGGGGGAGGCGCGTGACGCTCAGGCCGCCTGGCCCATCGCCGGATCGCTGATGCCGTGGCTGCCGTTCTCCACGCGGCCCGCGAAGCGGCGCAGGTAGCTGGTGCCGTCGTCCACGTTGGCCGTCACGCTGAAGTCGTACCAGTGCTTCGCCGGTGCCAGGTCCCACTTCTGCACCACCACCTGGCCCGGCGCGAGCGCGAAGGACCACGGGCCGTCGGTGCGGTAGGCATTCGGCGCCACCGCGACGGTGCAGCTGATGTTGCCGAGGTTGTGCATTTCCAGGTGCACGTCGCCGTTGGCGGCGTCGTAGCAGACGCGCACCTCGGGCAGCGCCGTGCCGCCCGCGAGCGCGGCCGGCAGCTTGCCGCCGAAGCGCCGGAAGTAGCCGTTGGGGCCGAACACCGAGAGGTCGTAGCGCCCGCCGGCCGCCACCGCCCAGGCGTCGTTGAGCAGCTTGCCGGGCTCCACCGTGTAGCGGCGCGGCACCTTGTCGAGCGCGAGATGGTCGTAGACATGGAACACCGCGCCCGCGCCGCCGGTGTTGCCGAACACCAGCCAGAACTTCTGCTGCGCCACGTCGGGCCGGCCGCTGGTGTGCAGCTCGTAGGGCAGGGCGCGCGAATAGCGCACGCCGGTGGCCTGCTGGGGCAGGGTGCCGGTGCCGGGCGCGGGCGCGACCGGGGTGGGCAGCAACAGCTGCTTCGCGATGGCATCGTCGGCCGCCTTGCCGTCGATGTGCGGCAGCGCGGGCAACGCGGCATTGGGCGTGGCGAAGTCGAAGCAGGTGCTGAGATCGCCCGCGACCGCGCGCCGCCAGGGGCTGATGTTGGGTTCCATCACGCCGAAGCGCGTCTCGAGGAAGCGCACCACCGAGGTGTGGTCGGCCACCTGCGAGTTGACCCAGCCGCCGCGGCTCCAGGGCGACACCACGTACATCGGCACGCGCCAGCCCATGCCGAAGGGCGAGCCGCGGTAGGGCGCCTTGAGGTCGTTGCGCTCGCCCAGCGTCGACACCGTGCTCATGCCGGCCTCGCTGCCGTCGGCGTTCAGCGAGGGGATCGAGGGCGGCGGCATGTGGTCGAAGTAGCCGTCGTTCTCGTCGAACATGATGAACAGCACGGTCTGGCTCCAGACCGCGGGATCGGCCGTGAGGGCGTTCAGCACGCGCTCGGTGTATTCGGCGCCCCACAGCGGCGACGAGGGGCCGGGATGCTCCGAGTACTTGGCCGGTGCCACGATCCAGCTCACCTGCGGCAGCCGGCCGGCCTTCACGTCCTCGGCCAGGTCGTCGAGGGAGCGTGTGGACAGGCCGCGCGCCTTGAGCGAGCGCTGCGCCTCGGTCGGCTCGGCCGCGTAGTAGGCCTTGCGGAAGCTGGTGAAGCCTTCGAGCGGGTTGTCGGTGTAGTTGTCCGCCATGTCCTGGTAGATCTGCCAGCTCACGCCGGCCTGTTCCAGGCGCTCGGGGTAGGTGGTCCAGTCGTAGCCGGGCGCGTTCGCGAGATCGTCGTTCGAGTTGTCGATCGCGGGACCGCCGCCTTGTCCCAGCGGGTCGTTGGTGCCGCTCCAGAGGAACAGGCGGTTCGAGTTGGTGCCGGTGAGTTCGCTGCAGTGGTAGGCGTCGCACAGCGTGAAGGCATCGGCCAGCGCGAACTGGTAGGCGATGTCGCTCTGCGTGTAGTAGCCGAGCGCGCGCGCCGTCTTGGCCGCCACCCACTGGTTCATGCGCCCGCCGTTCCAGGCCTGCTGGCCGTCGGACCAGCTGTGGGCCATGCCGGTGGTGCGCTGCGCGCTGGTGGCGGTGGTGTCGTAGCGGAAGGGCACGCAGGCGCCGCTGCCCGAGGTCGGCGGCTGCTGCCACACCGGCTTGCCGTTGGACAGCGGCACCGGGAAGCGGTCGCCGAAGCCGCGCACGCCGCGCAGGGTGCCGAAGTAGTGGTCGAAGGAGCGGTTCTCCTGCATGAAGATCACGACGTGCTTGACGTCGCTGATGGTGCCGGTCTCCTGCGTGGCGGGAATCGCCAGCGCGCGGCGGATGCCGGGCGGCAGCATGCCGAGCGCGGCGGCCGCGCCCGCGGTGGTGGCGGCGCCGCGCAGGAAGCCGCGGCGGGAAGGGGATGCTTGCTTGTCGCTCATGGTGTTCGGGCTCAGGGCGCGCAGCGCACCGACTCGGGACGGCGCGGCGGCAGTTGGGAATCGGGCGTGCCGCCCGGCGGGGTCAGCGCCTCGGCCGGCGGGCCGGCGGTGGCCGGGTCGTTGGGCACGAGGCCCGTGGCCGGGGGCAGGGCGATGGCGCCGCCGCCGCCTCCGCTGCCGCCGCCGCAGGCCGCGAGCACGGTGGCGGCGAGCAGCGCCAGGGCGCACGCCGCGCGTTGCATCGTTGGGTTGCGCATGCGTGTCTCTCCTCAGGGCACCAGCGTGGTCAGCGAGCCGCGCGAGCGCGCGATCGACTCGATCTCGGCCGCGCTCAGCACGCGGTTCCAGGTCGCGAACTCGGCGAAGTCGAAGCGCCCGGCGATGGTGTTGCTCGCATTGCCGTTGCGGTAGTTCGGGCCGTAGCCGCCGTCGCCGTCCTCGTTGAGCGAGAAGCCCTTGTTGAGGCCGTTGAGCGCGGCCGTGAAGGCGCTGGTCAGCGTGGCCGAGCTGCTCTGCAGGCCCAGCGCCGGATCGAAGACGTAGTAGCTGACCTTCAGCGCCGGCACGTCGACCGTCATCGCCACGTAGGCCCAGGTGTTGGCGCTGAAGCCCAGGTCCTTGTCGCCCAGGCGCGCGCCGCCGCGGCCGATGTTGAAGCGCAGGGCGCTGCCGTACTGGCCGATCGCGAGGCCCGGGTTGTTGCCGCTGCCCCAGTCCTTGTTCGAGATCACCGGCATGCCCGAGCGCGTGGCGTCGGAGCGGAACCAGAAGCCGAAGCTGAAGGGCGCGGTGGTGCTGGTCACGCTGGCCGTGGGGACCGAATAGCCGCCGTCGCAGGCCGCGCAGACCGTGGCACCGGTGTAGTCGGTCGACAGCAGCGCGCGCGTGCCGCTGCCCAGCGGCCCGTCGCCGGCCGCCGCGTAGACCGCGGTGGCGCCCTTGACCCAGGGCGCGAAGACCTGGCCACCGGCGATGCGGTCGCCGAGCGCGCCGTTCAGCGGGAACAGGTGCGTGAGGCCGTTGGCCACGCTGGGCAACAGCACGATCGGCTTCACGTAGTCGAGCGAGGCGCGCAGCGAGACCGGCGTCTTGTCGGCCACCACGGTGTAGTCGTAGGCGTAGGTGCCGCTGGCGTCGAAGGGCATGGTGGTGTCCTCGAAGCCGACGGCCGTGCCGGGCACCGTGGCCACGGCCGCGCCGTCGCGCAGCACCGTGATCGAGGCGACCGGGGCCGGCAGCGTCCAGCTCAGGCGGATGCCGTTGCGCTTGTCGTTGGCCACCGCGGCGAGCCGGCGCACGCCGGGCGCGCCCAGCAGCGGCGCGCCGTCGATCGCGTACTTGTCGGCCGCGGGCAGCGCCGACAGGTGGGTCAGCAGGGTGGGCGCGATGTCGGCCGTGGAGGCATAGCCGTACCAGTCCGCGATGCTCGCGGGCAGCCCGGCGGGCGCTGCTGCGTCGAGGTTGGCGCGGCGGTCGAGCACCAGCGCGGTCGCGAGGTTCGACGGCACCGGGATGCCGTCGGCCACGCCGGTGGCGCCCAGGCCGTGGGTGGTGGCGACGACTACCAGCCAGTCCTCCTGCGGCTGGGCCGCGCGGCGCCGCGCCAGCGCGGAACGCAGCGTGGCGATCTGCCTGTCGACCTGCGCGAGCGCGTTCTGGTAGTCGGTGCCGTAGCCCGCCACGTCGGCGACCTGCGCCGGGCCCTGGTAGTCGGCCACCACGAGGTCGTAGCCGCCGCTCTCGAGCGCGCCCGCGGCCTCGGTCGAGACGCAGTCGTCGCTGCCGTCGCAGTCCTTCGCGAGCTCGAGGTAGCCCGCGGCCTTGTCGGCGCGCAGCAGTTGCGGCAGGCCGCTCCAGCTCGCGACCACCGCGCTGCGGGTGTCGGCGCGGCCTTGCTTGAGCAGCTTGAAGACGGTGTCGGCGCCGAAGGCCTGGCCTTCGTAGTTGGAGCGGATCTCGTGCCGGTCGGCCCAGCCGCCGGTCAGCAGCGTGGCCCACGACGGCCCGTCGGTGGCCTGCTGCTGCGTGCGCTGGCCGAGCACGCCGCCGGTGTAGGAAGGCAGCAAGGTGCCCAGGCCTTGCAGCGCGGGCATGCGCGCGTCGCCGAGCGCCTGTTGCAGGGCCGCGTATTGCACGCCGTCGACGCCGATGACCAGCGCTTTGGGGCGGGGCGCCGGCGCGGGGGAGGGCGCTGGAGCGGGCGCCGGCGCGGGCGGCGCAACGGGAAGGAAGGGGGTCGAGCCACCGCCACCGCCGCCGCAGGCGGCCAGCAGAAGCACGGGGGTCAGGCACAGGGCGGCGCGCGCGAGGCGGCCTCTCGGCGTTGTCATCGGGGAACTCCGGCAGGTCAAGAACGCCGGGGCGGGCATTCAACCCGCCCCGGCACGAAGGCATTCCTGGTCGTGCGTGGCTTGCCGGCGATCGATGCATTCATGTGCACTTGGGCAGATGAATGTGATTTACAACAAATTCCACAAATACAACCAATGCCTCGAATGCTGCGCGAACCGCATGACAGCGCCGCGACAGCGCCGGCCGAAAAAGAAAAGGGGCCCGAAGGCCCCCTGTGGTGGTCGAGCGCGTGCGCCTCAGCGGGTCTGCGCCTCGTAGTGCTGCTCGATCGCTGTCAGCGCGGTCCAGAAGCCCGCGGGCGCGCGGCCCTCGAGCAGCGCCTCGAGCACCTCGAGGTGCGCATGCCAGCCGCTGGCCACGCTGACGGTTTCCTTGCGATCGGGCAGGCGCCGATGCGTGAGCACGAGCCGGGTCGCATCGCCCTGCGGCGCGAGTTCGAAAGTGACCTCGGAGGCGTCGTCCGCTTCGCTGCCCCAGCTGATGACCAGCAGCCTCGGCGCCTCGATGCGCAGCAGCCGCGACTTCTGCTGGTGCGGCGCGCGGTAGGCCGCGTAGCGCTCGGGCGCGGCCTCGCCCGAGAGGGTGGTGTGCTCGAAGCGTAGCTCGAACACCGCGCCGGGCTGCGCCGCCATGGTGCCGCCCGCGAGCCAGCGCGCGCGCTTCCCGGGATCGGTCAGGTAGGACCAGACGCGCTCCACGGGCGCGGCCAGCAGGCGCTCGATGCGCAGGGTGCCGGGCTCGACGAGCCGGCCGAATCGTTCGGTGGTGGTCATGGGTGCTGCTCCTTGTGTCGGATGAGAAAAAGAAATCAGCCGGCGGCGTCGTCGCGCAGCGCCTGCTCGAGCGCGTCGAGGCGCCCGCCCCAGAAGCCCTCGTAGTAGCGCAGCCAGGCGTCGGCGGTGGCCAGCGCCGTGGGCTCGAGCCGGCACACGTGGGCGCGGCCCTGCACCGTGCGCGACACCAGCCCCGCGCGCTCCAGCGTCTTCACGTGCTTGGAGGCGCCGGCGAAGCTCATGCGGAACGGCGCGCCGAGCTCGCCCACGCTGCAGTCGCCCTGGGCCAGCAGCTGCAGCATGGTGCGCCGCGTGCTGTCGGCCAGCGCGTGGAAGATGGCGTCGAGGCGCTGGTCCTGGCGCTCGGCAGGCAGTTCAAGTTCAACCATGAGGTTGAATATAGATCGGTTCCGGATTTCGTTCAACCCTTCGGTTGAATTTTCATGCCGGCCGTGCCGTTACACCCGATACAGCCGGGACGCCCGCCGCCCCGCTCGCGCTGGCGGCGCGGGGTGCCCGTTCCTACGATGCGGTCTCGTCCAACCACTCTCTCGCAATCCCACACCCATGAACACACCGATCCGACGCCGTACGCTCCTCGCCGCCGCCAGCGCGGTTCCGCTCGCGAGCGCCTGCGCCGCCTGGTCCGCCGCCGGCCCGGACGCCGAGGCCCGGCTCGCGGCGCTCGAGCGCGACTGCGGCGGCCGCCTGGGCGTGCACGCGCTCGACACCGCCAGCGGCGCGCGCATCGCGCACCGCGGCAACGAGCTGTTTCCGATGTGCAGCACCTTCAAGCTGATGCTCGCGGCCGCGATCCTGCAGCGCGGCATCGCGCAGGAACCGGCGCTGCTCGAGCGCCGCCTGAGCTACACCCGCGCCCACCTGTTGCCGAACTCGCCGATCACCGAGAAGCACCTGGCCGACGGCATGACCGTGGCCGAGCTGTGCGCCGCCACGCTGCAGTACAGCGACAACGCCGCGGCCAACCTGCTGCTGCACCAGCTCGGCGGGCCGGCCGGCGTCACGGCCTATGCGCGCTCCATCGGCGACACGGTGTTCCGCCTCGACCGCTGGGAGACCGAGCTCAACAGCGCCATCCCCGGCGATCCGCGCGACACCACCAGCCCGGCCGCGATGGCCGCCAGCGTGCAGCGGCTGGTGCTCGGCGATGCGCTGGCCGCGCCGCAGCGCGCGCGGCTCGAGGCCTGGCTGCGCGGCAACACCACCAGCAAGGAGCGCTTCCTGGCCGGCGTGCCGGCCGGCTGGGCCGTGGGCGACAAGACCGGCGCGGGCGACTACGGCACCAACAACGACGTCGGCGTGCTGTGGCCGGCTTCGGGCGCGCCGCTGGTGCTCGCGGTGTACCTGACCTTCCCGGGCGACAAGGGCGCGAAGACGCGCAACGACGTGGTGGCCTCGGCGGTGCGCATCGTGGCGAACGCGATGCGGGGCTGAGCGTTCCCGCTGCCCCGGGCCGCAATGCCGTACCCGCCCCATCGGGCACTGCGCGGCGCGCCTGCGCCCGCGCGCCATCGGCGGGACAATGCCGGCGCCTTGCGCGCCCCGCGCGGCCAGGGCATCCAGCCAGAGCCCCCGCCGCATGTCGTCCCCGCCCGCCGTCTCCACCTCCTCGTCCTCCTCCCAGGCCCCGTTCTCGCTGTGGCGCATCGCGGTGCCGGCCTTCGGCCCCTCGCTGCTGTTCGGCATCGGGGAGGGCGCGATCCTGCCGATCGTGCCGCTCACGGCGCGCGAGCTCGGCGCCTCGGTGCCGATGGCGGCGCTGGTGATGGCGCTGATCGGCATCGGCTCGCTGCTCAACAACATCCCGGCCTCGATGATCACCATGCGCTGGGGCGAGCGCTGGGCCATCGTCGCGGCCGGCGCCTGGAGCGCGCTCGGCATGGCGCTGTGCGTGTGGACCTCGCACCTGGGCCTGTTCGCGCTCGGCTGCTTCATGGTCGGCATGTCGCAGGCGGTCTACAACCTCGCGCGCCAGAGCTACATGAGCGAGGCGGTGCCGGTCGAGTACCGCGCGCGGGCGCTGTCCACGCTGGGCGGCGTGATGCGCATCGGCATGTTCATCGGCCCCTTCCTGGCGGCCGGCGCGGTGCATTTCTTCGGCCTGATGGCGGCCTACGTGCTCGGCATCGTGGCGGTGGCCGGCGCGGCCATCCTGGGCGCGCGCATCCCGGACCTCGAACTTCCGCCCGTGCCGCCGGGCCAGGTCGCGCCCGCGAAGCCCACCATCGTCTCGACCCTGCGCGATCACCGCCGCGTGTTCCTCACGCTGGGCATCGCCGTGACCCTGGTCAGCGCGGTGCGCGCCTCGCGCCAGGCCGTGATCCCGCTGTGGGCCGACCACCTCGCGCTCGCTCCCTCGGTGGCCTCGCTGATCTACGGCATGGCCGGCGGCATCGACATGCTGGTGTTCTACCCGGCCGGCAAGGTGATGGACCAGAAGGGCCGGCGCTGGGTCGCGGTGCCCTCGATGCTGATCATGGGGCTCGCGATGCTGCTGATGCCGCTGACCACGGGCGCCGCCACGCTGCTGGTCGCGGCGCTGGCGATCGGCTTCGGCAACGGCATCGGCTCGGGAATGATCATGACCCTGGGCGCCGACCATTCGCCGCGCCATGGCCGCGCGCACTTCCTCGGCGTGTGGCGGCTGATGTCCGACATCGGCGCCTCCTGCGGGCCGGCGCTGCTGTCCTTCCTCGCGGGCAGCCTCTCGCTGGCCGCGGGCATCGCGGTCACGGGCGGGCTCGCCTTCGCCGCGGCCGGCGTGCTGGCCCACTGGATTCCGCGCCGCACGCCGGGCCACGAGGCCTAGCGCCGCCTATCATTCACCCCATACAGGGGTCCCACACACACATGTCCAATCTCATCGTCCACGGCGGCACGCCGCTGCGCGGCCGCATCACGCCGTCGGCCAACAAGAACGCGGTGCTGCCGATCCTCTGCGCCACGTTGCTCACGCGCGAGCCGCTGCGCCTGCATGGCGTGCCCGACATCACCGACGTGCGCAAGATCCTCGACATCTTCCGCACGCTGGGCAGCGAGGTGCAGCTCGACCACGCCACCGGCACGCTCGCGCTGCACCACCGCGACACCGTGTTCGACGCCGCCGCCCACCGGCTGCCCGAGGAGATGCGCTCCTCGATCATGCTGGTGCCGCCGCTGCTGGCGCGCTTCGGCGTGGCGCGGCTCGAGGACAACGTCAAGGGCTGCACCCTGGGCGTGCGCGAGATCGATCCGCACGTGGAGGTGTTCCGCAGCTTCGGCGGCCAGGTCGAGCGCGCCGAGGGCTCGCTGCTGGTGCGCACCGCCGGGCGCCTGGTGCCCACCGACCACTGGCTCGACTACGCCTCGGTCACCACCACCGAGAACTTCGTGCTGTGCGCGGTCGGCGCCGAGGGCACCTCGACCCTGACCAACGCGGCCTCCGAGCCGCACGTGCAGGAGTTCTGCCGCTTCATGGCCATGATCGGCGCGCGCATCGACGGCATCGGCACCTCGCGCCTCACGGTGCATGGCGGCCATGCGCTGGGCGGTGGCGAGTTCCGCTTCGACGAGGACTTCCACGAGATCACCACCTTCCTCGCGCTCGGCGCCATCACCGGCGGCGACGTGGTGGTGCGCAACAGCGCGCCGGCCAACTTCCCGCTGATCGACCGCACCTTCGCCAAGTTCGGCGTGCAGATCGTGCACGAGGACGGCTGGTCGCGCGCCGTGCGCTCGGGGCCGCTCAAGGTGCAGACGCCATTCACCGCCAACGTGCTGACCAAGGTCGAGGCCGCGCCCTGGCCGTACTTTCCGGTCGACCTGCTGCCGATCTTCATCGCGCTGGGCGTGCGCAGGGCAACGCGATGTTCTGGAACAAGGTCTACGACGGCGCACTGGGCTGGACCGGCGAGCTCTCGAAATTCGGCGCCCACGTGTTCTCGTCCGACCCGCACCGGCTCATCACCTTCGGCGGCGCCCCGCTGGTGCCCGCGGTGGTCGAGAGCCCCTACATCATCCGCGTGGCGATCGCGCTCTTCATGGTGGCCTCGAGCATCGAGGGCCGCTCCGAGATCCGCAACGCCACGCCGATCCGCCGCGCGCATCCGCGCTTCGTCGAGAACCTGCGCAGCCTGGGCGTGCAGGTGGAGTGGACCAGCGAGGAGTAGGCGGCCGGGTTACAGCACGAACCAGCCCACCGCCACGTAGTGGCTGACCGTGCCCGCGAGCACGAACAGGTGCCACACGGCATGCGCGTGCCGGAAGCCGCGGCGGTTGCGGTAGAAGACCGTGCCCGCGGTGTAGAGCACGGCGCCGATCAGCAGCCATGCGAGGCCGCCGCCCTCGAGCTGCATCGCCAGCGGCACGGCCGCGGCGATCGCGAGCCAGCCCATGCCGATGTACAGCGGCAGCGAGGGTTTCACGGGCGCGCCGCGCGCGGCCATCAGCTCGCGCCGGATGCCGACCGCGGCCGCGCCCCACATCGCCAGCAGCGGCAGCCAGGCCCAGGCGCCTTCGAGCATCACCAGCGCGAACGGCGTGTAGGTGCCGGCGATCAGCAGGTAGATCGCGCAGTGGTCGGCGCACTCCCACAGGCGTTTGAGCCGGCCGCGCGTGCTGTGGAACAGGGTGGAGGCCGCGTAGAGCGCGACCGCCGAGAGCGAGAACACGAGCGAGCCGGCGATCTTCGCCGGGTCGCCCGTGGGCAGGGTCTTGGCCAGCAGCAGCACGGCCGCCGGCAGGGCGAGCAGCAGGCCGAGCAGGTGGCTGTACCCGTTGAGTCGTTCGCCCGGGTACATGCCGTGCCGCCTGCCGGCTCAGCGGCCGGTTTCCTTCAGGTAGTCCTGGCGCGCGGCGAAGGCCGTGTTCGCGAAGTCCGAGAACACGCCGTCAATGCCGGCGCGGAAGTACGCGAGGTACTCGGCCTTGGGGTCCTTCTTGAACACGCCCGCGAGGTACTTCTGTTCGTTGCGGAAGGTGTAGCTGTGCACGAACAGGCCGGCCTTGTGGGCGTCGGCGATCAGCGCGGTGGGCTTGATCGTGTTCACGTCGGCCAGCGTGCCGCCGGTCTTGAAGGGCACGATGGTGTGGGCCATCACCTGCGGCTTCCACGGGCCGATGCCGTCGGCATAGGTCTTCACCTCGGCCAGGCCGGCCGGGGTGAGCATCGCGCCGAACCAGCGCGGGTCGCCCGCGAGCGTCCAGCTGTAGGGGCGGCCGTCGACGAAGGTGTAGACGTCGTTGGTGACGTAGATCATCTCGCCGGTCTTGAAGTCGATGGCGTTGCCGTCCACCAGCTGCACCGCGCGTGCCTTGAGGCCGGCCGAGCGCAGGTACTTGAGGCTCACAGGGTCGAAGCTCTGCACGAAGATCGGCGCGTCCTTGCGGTTCAGGTCGTTGGCGTTCATCGCCTTGAGCAGCGCGTCTTCGAGCGGATGGCTGCCGGCCGGGCCGCAGCCGTTGGCGATCGCCTGGGCGTTGTTCCAGATCGGGTTCTTGGTTTCCGGGTACACGGTGATCGTGCGGCCGGTGGCCTTGGCCTTGGCGCGCATGATGTCGATCACTTCCTGGAAGCTCAGGATCGGCAGCTTGCCGTTGAGATCGGTCGGGCGCTCGTCCTTCGCGTCGTAGGTGGTGCCGTGGATCCACTGCTTGAGCTCGGCCAGCGTGAAGTCGGTGATGGACCAGTCGTTGGTGTGGTCCTCGCCGTCGACGATCAGCGACTTGAGCACCGACTTCGGATCCTTGGGATCGGTGAGGTCGCTCAGGTACTGCTTGGGGCCGTTGGCCTCGATCGGCGGGTACTTCACGTCGACCAGCACGCCGGGCACGGTGCGCTTGCGCGCGTTCACGGTGGCGTTGGTCTTGGCGACGTCGGCGATGTCGGTGTTGTCGCTGAGCCAGGGGTTGTGGCGCGCGACCAGCACGCAGTCCTTGGTCAGGTGCAGGTCGGTCTCGAGCGAATCGGCGCCGGCATCGGCGGCCGCTTCGTAGGCCTTCTGGGTTTCCTCCGGGAACAGGCCGGGCAGGCCGCGGTGGCCGATCACCAGCGGCACCGAGCCGTCGAGCGTGCCCAGCGGCGTGGGCGCCGGGGCGGGCGCGGGTGCCGGCGCGGGGGCGGGCGGGAACACCGGGACGATGGCACCGCCACCACCACCGCCGCAGGCGGCGATGACGAGGCTGCCACCGAGCGCGGCGAAGGCGGCGCGCAGGGGACGGGGAGCGGGTGCGGGAAGCTTTGAGGTCATGGTTGTTTTTTACGTGTTGGATATGGCCAGAAGGCCGCCGGATGCTAGGTTTGACCCATGACGGAACCATGACTGGCGCAACGGCCCGCGGCAGCGACATCGTGGCGCCATGAAGCCTCCGATCCGCTGGCCGAGCACCGGCCTGCGTGCCGCTTTCAACGCGGATGCGCGGCCATGCGGCGGCGTCCATCGCAGGAGTGTTTTGCGTCCGGTACATTCGCGCTCGATGGCCGAGGCCAGGCAATGTCCTGCGCGATGTGCGCGATGTGCAATCGAGGGAGAACAAGGCGATGTCATGGTGGAAACGCTGGATCGGCGGTCGCGTCGCGCCGCGGAACGCGGTGGACGCGGCGCCGAAGGAAAGCGGCGCGGTGGAACTTCGCGCCGGCACCTTCGAGTTCGAACGATGGATCGCGCGCAACTCACTCGAGATGGACGGCGAACTCGCGCATGGCGCGCAGCACCTGGGCAATCTGCTGCTGATGGCGCCGACCGATGCGGACTCGCTGGCCTTGGCCGGGCGCTATGCGCACAAGGCGGGCAGCGGTGCCGCCGAGACGCTGCTGCCTCCTGAGCAGCAAAGGTACGCGGGCCCCGAGGCCTTGCGGGCATGGCTCTGGCGGCGCGATGGCCGGCTGGAGGAGGCCACCGAACTCGTGGTGGAGATCGTGCAGTCGGAACCCGAGGGCGCGGGCAGGCTGAGTGCCTGGCTGCTCGAGTGGCTCGAGCCCGCGGGGGCGATCGAGTCGCTCTCCGTCGGGCTGCAGATGCGCCTGGCCAAGGCGATGCTGACGCAGTCTTCCGAAGCCCGACTCAGCAGCGCCCGCCGACTCTGGTCGATGCAGCGCTGGGCACGGGTGCTGGCGCGCATCGCGCCGCCGGACGAGTTCCAGGCGCAGTGGCGCATGCTGCGGATCGGCTTCCTGCGGCGCGCCGGCCTGTTCGACGATGCGCTGCGGCTGGCCGGGCCATTGGCCGAAGCGTCCGACTGGCATGTGGCGACGGCGATCGGCCTGGTGCTGCGCCAGCAGCGGCGCATGCCCGAGGCCGAGCAGGCCTTTCGCCGTGCGATCGCGTTCGACCCGCAAGAGCTCAGCACCTTTCTCGAGATGGCCGATGGCTGGCTCGAGAACCAGGACTGGGCACAGGCGCTGCAGGGGTACGACCATGTGCTTGCGCAGGAGGCCGATCATGACTGGGCGCAGGCCTCGCAGTGGTATTGCCAATGGAAGCTGACGGGCGACGCGCAGTGGATCGACCGCGTCCTCGCAGCCGCCCAGGCAGGCAATGCGCGGGCGCAGCGGCTCTGGCATACCGCGTTCGACAGGCTGCCCGAGCCGGAGGACGCGAGCGCCAACACGCTGCGCAAGCTGCTCGCGTCGCTTCGGGCCGCCCCGCCGGCCGGCAACAGCACCGAGCCGTCTCGGCCGAATCGTTTGTCGATGAGCCTGTCCTCGATCGAGGCGCCTTCCAATGCCCTGGCTTTCACGCTCGCGCTGGCGGCACTGGATCAGCCCGTGACCCTGACGGTGCGGGTCGACGGCATCCCGCATCCCGATCCGCGGGAGCCGGCCGGTCCGGTGGCACATTCGCTGTGGCGCTACGACGGCACCGATGCGAGCCCGGCATTGCCGGCGCCCGCGCCGGAGGTGCTCGAACGCATTGCCGGGCTGGCCCGGATGCCCTACGAACCGGATGCCAACTGGGCCGCCGCCAGCCACGCGGCGCTGGCTCTCGGTCCCGCTTCGGGGCAAGACCGTTCGCTCGAGGTGCTGGCCTGCATGGTGCATCCACCCGCGCTGCCGGCGGGCACCGAGGCGCTGGCCTGGCTACCGCGCGTGCAGATGGTCGCGGCGCAGGTCCTGGCGCAGGTTGACGAGGGCTGGCAGGGTTCGCGGCGGCGCGAGCTGCTGCTCTGCGCGATGCTCGGTCCCGCCGATTGGTCGACCTGTGCGGCGATCCGCGCGCTCGCGTGGATCGGCCGCCATGAACCGGCCCACATGCTCGACATCCATCAGTGCTTCGAGCGCCTGGAGGCGCATCGGCCCGACAGCGGCTATTGCTGCTGGATCGCCACGCTCTACGAGCAATGGCTGGCGCTTCCGCTGCTGTTCGATCGCGAGCGCGAGACCTTGCGCGTCAAGCTGGCGCAGCTGTCGGACGACGAATGAGCGGCCGGCCCGGATGCCGCGGCCATGCCTGTCGGCGCGGCACGGTCCCACGGCATGGCCGCTACGTCAGCGCCCCGAAGCGCTCCGCATAGAGCGCCGTCACCCAGTCCACGAACACCCGCACGCGCGGCGACAGCAGCCGGTGCTGCGGGTAGAGCACCGAATAGACCATCGGCGGGCAGGGCGTGTCGGCGAGGATCTCGACCAGCGTGCCGGCGCGCAGCTGGCGCTCGATGTGATAGCGCGGCACCTGGATGATCCCGCAGCCCTGCTCGGCGCAGGTCTTGTAGCTGTCGGCGTTGTTCACGCTGATCCAGTCGGGCAGCACGACCTGCTCGACGCGCCCGTTCACCTCGAACAGGTAGGGGAAGTGGTCGGGCCGCGAGGACGAGAAGAAGTTCACCGCCAGGTGCCGCTGGCCCAGCAGGTCGGCCGGTGTCAGCGGCGTGCCGCGTTCGGCCAGGTAGGCCGGGCTCGCGCAGGTCACTTGCGGCAGCAGCGCGAGCCGGCGCGTGACCAGCGAGGAGTCCTTGGGCTCGCCCGCGCGCACCACGCAATCCACGCCCTCGCGCACCAGCTCCACGAGCCGGTCGCCGCTGCCCACGGCGAGCACGATGTTCGGATAGCGCGCATGGAAGTCGCCGATGCGCGGCAGCACGATGTCGTTGGCGGCCGCGCCATGGATGTCGATGCGCAGCCGCCCGCGCGGATTGACCGCGAGCTGCGCGAGCGAGGACTCGGCGTCCTCGAGTTCGAGCAGCAGGTGGCGGCAGCGCTCGTAGTAGGCCTGGCCGTCGACCGTGGTGCGCACCTGGCGCGTGGTCCGCTCGAGCAGGCGCACCTGCAGCCGGGCCTCGAGCTCCTTGATCGCATGGGTGGCCGTGGCGCGCGGCAGCTCGAGCGCGGCCGCGGCCTGCGTGAAGCTGCCGAGCTCCACGATGCGGGTGAACAGGCGCATGGCATCGAAGCGGTCCATGGAATGAGCTCGACAGATTGTTGGCTTGTGTTGAATTGTATTGACGAAATTCGCATATTTATTCGCCAATGCAGAACAGAGAGACTGCCAGCGCGCCGGCCATCCCGCCGCGCCTCGTCACCTTTTCCTTCCGAGGAGCGACCCCCATGCAGTTGATCTTTCCGCGCCTGCGCGGCGCCTATGACCGCTTCGAGCCGCTGAGCTACGCGCTGCTGCGCCTGGCTTTCGGCCTGATGCTCGTGACCCACGGCCTGCCCAAGCTGCTGGGCCGCAGCCACGGCAGCATGGCCGACCCGATGAAGGGCTCGGTCAACCTGATCGCCAACGTGCTGCACCTGCCGGGCGCCGAATTGCTCGGCTGGTTGGTCGCCCTCCTCGAGGGCGTGGGCGGGCTGATGCTGGCGGCCGGCCTGTTCACGCGCGTGGTCGCCGCGATGGTCGCGGTGCAGATGCTGGTCATCTGCTACGTGATGGGCCCGACCTTCCCGTGGATCGATCGCGGCTTCGAATACCCGCTGATGCTGTTCTTCATCGCGCTGTGCCTGCTGGCGCGCGGCGGCGGCCGGCTGTCGCTCGATGCGCGCATCGGGCGCGAGGTCTGAGCAGAAGAAGAAAGGACGCCACGATGAACCCCACCCCATCCCCCGGCACCGGCGCGCCCGCGCTGAGCCGGCGCACCTTCATGATGAGCACCGCGGCCGGCGCCGCCGGTGCCGCGGGCACCGGCCTGGCGAGCGCGCAGGAGGCCACGGCCACGCCCGCGCCGCCGCGCATCGACACCCGCGTCGTCATCAACGGCCAGCCGCATGCGCTGCAGCTCGAGCCGCGCGCTTCGCTGCTCGACGTGCTGCGCGAGCAGCTCGGCCTCACCGGCGCCAAGAAGGGCTGCGACCACGGCCAGTGCGGTGCCTGCACCGTGCACCTCGACGGCCGGCGCGTCGCCTCCTGCCTCACGTTGGGCGTGAAGGCCGACGGCTGCGCCGTCACCACCATCGAGAGCATCGCCGCGCCCGACGGCACGCTGCATCCGATGCAGCAGGCCTTCGTCGACCACGACGCGCTGCAGTGCGGCTACTGCACGCCGGGCCAGGTGATGGCCGCCATCGCCTGCGTGCGCGAGGGGCACGCCACCAGCGAGGCGCAGATCCGCGAGTACATGAGCGGCAACCTCTGTCGCTGCGGTGCCTACGCCGGCATCCTCGAGGCGATCCGCGATGCCGCCCCGCGCATGCGCGCTGAGACCGAAGCCATGGAGGGCCGCCGCCATGCATGACTTCGCCTACCACCGGCCGCGCAGCAGCGCCGAGGCCGTGCAGCTGCTCTCGCGCAGCCAGCCCGGCGCGCGCTACTTCGCGGGCGGCACCACCCTGTTCGACCTGATGAAGCTCGGCGTGGAAGCGCCGGCCACGGTCGTCGACATCGGCCGCATCGAGGGCCTGCGCGAGATCGACGCCAGCGACCGGGCCGAACTGCGCATCGGCGCGCTCGCCGCGATGAGCGACGTGGCCGAGCATCCCGTGGTGCAGCGCGAGTTCACCGCGCTGTCGGAATCGCTGTGGAAGGCGGCTTCGCAGCAGCTGCGCAACATGGCGAGCGTGGGCGGCAACCTGCTGCAGCGCACGCGCTGCGCCTATTTCCGCGGCGGCCCCGAATTCGCCTGCAACAAGCGTGTGCCCGGCAGCGGCTGCGCGGCGCTGGCCGGCGTGAACCGCGGCCATGCGGTGCTCGGCGGCAGCGAGGCCTGCGTGGCGGTCTACCCGGGCGACTGGGCGGTGGCGCTCGCGGCCTTCGATGCGCAGGTCGACACGCTGAGCCCGCGCGGCGAACGCACGGTGGCCGTGCGCGAACTGCACCGCGCGCCCGGCGCCACGCCGCACCTCGAGACCGTGCTCGCGGCCGACGAGCTGATCGTGCGTATCCGCGTGCCACGCACGCCGGCGGGGCGGGCCTCCACGTACCACAAGATCCGCGACCGCGAGTCCTATGCCTTCGCGCTGGCTTCGGCGGCGGTGGGCCTGCACCTGCGCGCCAACCGCGTGGTCGATGCGCGCATCGCGCTCGGCGGCGTGGCCACGCACCCGTGGCGCGCGCTCGAGGCCGAGCGCAGCCTGGTCGGGCGGCCTTTCACGCAGGCCGCGGCGCGACGCGCGGCCGAGATCGCGTTCGCGCAGGCGAAGCCGCTCGCGCACAACGGCTTCAAGGTGGCGCTCGGCATCGAGACGGTGACCGACGCGCTGATGCTGGCCCGGGACAGGAGCTGAACGATGGCAACCACGACAAGCAACCCCCAACGCGGCGCGCGTCCCGGCGCCGAGCGCGTCGATGCGCACGACAAGGTGCGCGGCGCCACCCGCTATGCGGCCGACGATGCGCGCGCCGGCCTGCTGCATGCCGCGCTCGTGCCGTCGCGCATCGCGCGCGGCAGCGTGGCGCGCATCGACACCGGCGCCGCCGAGCGCGTGCGCGGCGTGCGCAAGGTCTACACGCACCAGAACATCGGCGCCTTCGAATCGGGCGGCTTCCTGATGGGCGGCGGCTTCGGCTTCCAGAGCTTCTATCCGCTGCGCTCGGCGCAGATCGCCTACCGCGGCCAGACCGTCGCGATGGTGGTCGCCGACACGCTCGAAGCCGCGCGCGAGGCAGCGGCCTTGGTGGAAGTGCGCTGCGAGGCCCAGCCCTTCGTCGCGGGCATCGACGCGCCCGACGCGCAGCCGCAGGCCCAGTCCGCGCTGCTGCCGCAGCCGATGTTCGCCGACCGCCGCGTGGGCGATGCCGAGGCCGCGCTGGCCGCGGCGGCCTTCACGGTGGAGGCGCGCTACGAGCTGCCGATCCAGCACCAGAACCCGATGGAGATCATCGCGACCGTGGCCGAATGGAACGAGGGCGTGCTGACCGTGCGCGAGCCGACGCAGAACGCCGAGGGCGTGCGCCACGGCCTCGCGAAGCAGCTCGGCATCGAGCCGGCGCGCGTGCGCGTGCTCTCGCCCACGCTGGGCGGCGGCTTCGGCCAGAAGAACTCGCTGCAGTCGCACACCGCGGCGGTGGCGATCGCCGCGCGCGAGCTCGGCCGGCCGGTCAAGCTGGTGCTGACGCGCGCGCAGCTGTTCCACAACGCCAGCTTCCGGCCCGCGAGCCGGCATCACGTGCGCCTGGGCGCGGACCGCGAGGGCCGGCTGGTCGCGGCGGTGCACGACATCGACCAGCAGACCTCGCGCCACGATCTCTTTCCCTCGAGCGGCAGCGAGATCACCTCGCGGCTGTACGGCGTGAAGCACTTCCTCGGCCGCGACCGGCTGGTGCGCACCGACGTGCAGACGCCGGGCTACATGCGCGCGCCCTTCGAGCATCCGGCCGCCTTCGCGTTCGAGAGCGCGGTCGACGAGATGGCCTGCCTGCTGGGCCGCGACCCGGTGGCCTTCCGGCTCGCCAACGACACCGCGGTCGATCCGCTGAGCGGCAAGCCCTTCTCCTTGCGCCACCTGGCCGAATGCCTGGTGCAGGGCAGCGAGGCCTTCGGCTGGGCGCGGCGCGACATGGCGCCGGGCTCGATGCGCGCCGCCGACGGCAGTCGCATCGGCTGGGGCGTGGCCGTGGGCGCCTACAAGGCTGCGATGGCGCCGGCCTTCGCCACCGTGAGCCTGGCCGGCGACGGCCGCGTGCGCGTGGCGGTGGGCGGACACGAGATGGGGCAGGGCATGCGCACCGCGATCGCGCTCACCGTGTCGCGCGTGCTCGGCGCGCCGGTGGCCGCGGTGGAGATCGCGCTCGGCGACACCGGCGCCGCGCCGCAGCACCTGACCGCCGGCTCCTGGGGCACCGCGACCGCGCTGCCGCCGGTGCAGGAGGCGGCGCAGCGATTGATGGAGGACCTGCGTGCCCGTGCGCCCGGCGCGGGCGCGACCGCCACCGCGCTCGAGCTGCTGCGCGCCTCTGGCCGCGCGCAGGCCGAGGCCGAGAGCCGGCGTCGCGCGCCCGGCCAGCCCGAGCAGGTCTATGGCCGGCTCACGGGCGGGCTGCCGGCCGCGGCCGGGCCGGTCTATCCCGATTACGTGGGCTTCAGCTTCATCGCGCATTTCGTCGAGGTGCGCATCGAGCCGACCACGCGCCGCATCCGCGTGCCGCGCGTGGTGAGCGTGGCCGACTGCGGCGCGGTCGCGAGTCCGCGCACCGCGCGCAGCCAGGTCGAGGGCGGCGTGGTCTGGGGCATCGGCGCCGCGCTGCGCGAGGCCAGCGAGGTCGATCCGCGCCATGGCGGCTTCCTCAACGCCGACCTGGCCGAGTACGTGCTGCCGGTGGCGGCCGACATCGGCCGCATCGAGGTCGGCTTCGTCGGCAAGCCCGACACGCGCTTCAACGCGCTCGGCGTGAAGGGGCTCGGCGAGGTCGCGATGGTGGGCGTGGCGCCCGCGATCGTGAACGCGGTGTTCCATGCCACGGGCAAGCGGCTGCGGCGGCTGCCGCTGCGGCTGGAGGATCTGCTGGACTGAGCGCGGCTCGGGCTCAGGCCTCGAAGCCGCCCTGCAGCAGCCCCGCGAGCGTCGCCACCAGCGCTTCGCGCTGCGGCGCGGGACGCCACAGCGCGCGCACCGACTGCAAGGCACCGGCCGCGCCCTGGCCGCTCTCCCATTCGGGATGGCTGCGCGCCGGCTGCGCGGCACGCAGCGCGGCGGCGATGGCCTCGCCGGCCGCGTCGGCGCCGCCGTCCACCGCCTCGATGCGCTGCGTGGCCGCATGGCCGCGGCGCTCGAGCGCGCGTGCGAGCTGCAGCTGCCAGGCCGCGAGCGTGAACAGCACGCCGTCTTCCACCGTGAGCTCGTGCACGTCGCGCAGCTTGTTCGCGAGCTTGCGGCCCAGCGGGCCCCAGCCCTGCGACACCGCGCTGCCGATCGCGCTGCCCAGCGCCACGCCGGCGCCCAACGAGAGGCCGGCCACCGCGAGATCGGCCACCGCGCCGACCGCGGCGCCGATGGCCGCGCCCTTGCCCAGACGCAGGCCGGCGTCCTTCATCGCCTCGGGGTTGAAGAAGTCGAGCGCCCAGCGGCCCTCGATCATCGGCAGCGGCGCCTCGGCCGCGTCGCCCTGGCGAAAGCCGTAGAGCGCGAGCAGGTCGTCGGCGCAGCGCTGCGCCTTGTCGAACACGGTCCTGCGCAGCGCGGCGACCAGCGCGTCGCGGCGCGCGGGATCGGCGAACTCGGCGGCCGGCACGCCGCGCCGCAGCGCGGTGGCGTCGACCAGCAACTCGGCCACGCGCGCGGCGGCCGCGCGGCGCCGCGCCGCGGCCTCGGCCTCGAGCGCGTCGGCCACGCCGCGCAGTAGTTCGCGCCGGTCGCGCAGCAGCGTCGCGAGGTCGCCATAGAGATCGCGCTCGGCGCCCACGAAGGGCGCCGCCGCGTCGAAGCGCACCTGCACGTGCAGGCCGTAGGCCGAGAGCAGTTCCTTCCAGGCGGCCTCGCGGCTGGCCGCGTCGCGCACGAAGTTGAGCACCGGCAGCACCGGCCGCGCGCAGGCGTTGAGCAGCTCGATCTCGTCGCGGAACTTGGGCAGCACCGGTTCGCGCACGTCGATCACGAGGAAGGCGGCGTCGATGTCGAGCATGGCGCGCAGCACCTTGGCCTCCTGCTCGAAGGCGCCGTGCGCCTCGGGGCCCTGCAGGAAGCGGCGGATGCGCTCGGGCGGCGTGGCCTGGCCCGCGGGATCGATGCGCGCGAGATGCTCGCGCAAGGCCACCGCGTCCTCGAGGCCCGGCGTGTCGTAGAAGCGCACGGCGGGGTGGCCGTCGATCTCGAGGTCGACCGACTCGACATGGCGCGTGGTGCCGGGGCGGTCGGACACGGCGCCGAAATCGATGCGCCGCGTGAGCGTGCGCAGCAGTGAGGTCTTGCCGGCATTGGTGTGGCCGACGACGGCGATGCGGATCGGGTCGCTCATGATGCGACGCTGTCGGTGGCGCCCAGCAGCTCGGCGAGCGAGGTGCCCGCGGCCACGCGGTCGAGGCCGGCGTCGCGCAGCCAGGCGAGCCAGCGTGCGATCGCCGGGCCTTCGTTGCCGCCCTCGGCGATCAGCCACAGGCGGCATTCGCCGCTGTGCGCGAGCAGGTCGCGCACGAAGCGCTCGGTGCCGCGATCGGGGCTCGCGGCCGCGCGGCAGGCCAGCACCACGCTGCGCGGCCGCGCGAGCGCGAGGCGGTCGAGCAGCGCGCGACGCTCGGGGGCGCTGCCGTCGATGCGCTCGAGCCGCAGGTCCGCGGGCAGGTCTTCGGGCGGCCAGGCGATGTCGGGCGGCAGTTCGAAGCCGACCAGCACGCGCGGGTCGCGCAGGTCCGAGGGCGCGAGGCCCACGGGCGCCTCGCGCGCGCGGCGGCCCGGATCGGCATCGACGATGGCGCTGGGTGCGAGTACCGCGAAGCGGGCCGCGAGCTGGCGGTAGTAGGGCGCGTCGAGCGCGGGCCGCAGCGCCTGGCGGCGCAGGCGCCACACGGCGGCGCTCCAGCCCAGCAGCACGAGGCGCGGCAGCAGGCCGTAGGTCAGGATGCAGCCCGTGAGCCACAGCGCCCAGGTGCGCTGGCCCGAGGCCGGCGGCGTGGCGGCCAGCACGGTGGCGGCGTCGGGCACCGGGAAGCCCAGGCGCGACGGCGCCCAGCCCAGCGCGTCGACCGCGCGCACGAAGAAGGCCGGATCGAGGATGGTGGTTTCCCAGCTCAGCGTGTAGCTGCGGAAGGCCAGCGCGAACAGCATCGCCGCCAGCACCACCGCGAAGGACAGCGACCAGATGCCGTGGCTCACGATGCCGAAGGCCCAGGGCAGCAGCTTCGCGCGACCCAGCAGGCCGGTGGTGGCGCGCACCAGCAGCGGCGCCTGGCCATGCCGGCCGCCGGCCACGCGCGCGGTCAGCGAGAGCCAGATCCAGCCCAGCGATGCCGCGCTGAAGGAGGCCAGCGGCAGCCACAGCCCGAGCAGCCACAGCAGCAGCGTCAGCAGGTGCACGCCGAGCAGGCTCACGAGCGCGACGATCACGTTGATGTGGCGTTCGCCGCCGCCCACCACGTTGCCAGCGAGCGCGAGGCCGGCGACGACGATGAGGGCCACGAGCCCGAGCAGCACCCAGGGCGACCACTGGCGCGCGCGCCGCAGTTCGGCCTGCAGGCCCAGTCGTTCGCCGAGCAGGCGTGCACGTTCGGCGATGCGTGCCGGCGTGTGCGGCGCCTGCGCGGCGATGCGCATGGCCTGCGCGTCGTCGAGCGGGCCGTTCTGCTCGGCCCATCGGATCGCCTCGGTGATCACCGCATCGGAAAAGTCTGGGGTCTCGCGCAGTGCGGTGGTGGTCAACAGCGTCCCTTCGCGAACGGAGGCGGGGCCGGCTCGGTGCCGGCGAATGCGCCCTCGGCCGAGGGCGGCTCAGCGCGCGGATTATGCCCGGCGTCCCAAAGCGAAACGGGGCCGCGTGGCGGCCCCGTTCTTTCTGGCGTGTGGATGGTTCGAGGGGGACTGACGTCTTTCAGCGCAGGCCGAAGAACGAAAGCACGGCCACGATGACGACGACCAGACCGACGATGTAGATGATGGAATTCACCGCGAGCACTCCACGTTGTTGACGATGGGGTCAGCATCGCGGCGCAAGGGGTGCGGGAGGTGTCGGCGAGGGGCGGCGGGTTCTGTAGGACTTGCGGGGCCGGTCATGACATATCTCCCGCTTCGCGGGCCTGTCTGGCCCCGTGCGCGGCGGCGTGACCATTGTTTGCACTGCCGCATCGCGGGCGCCGCCACACTCGGCGGCCTTGGCGGAGGTAGCGACCATGTCCGACGATTCCATCGATCCCGTGCATCCCGGCGCGCGCGTGGCGCGAGCGGCTTTCGCGCCCGTGCGGCGCCCGCATGCGTGGCTGCTGCCCACGCTGTTCGACCGCCTGCGCGACGAGGCGCCGAGCCAGCGGCGCGACGCCATGTCCGACGTCGCGGCGAGCCCCGCGCGCCTGCGCGAGATCGTGCGGCGCGACCTCTCCATCCTGCTCGACACCACCAGCGCCGAGGACCGCATCGACCGCGCGCGCCATGCGCTGGCCGCGGCTTCCACGCTGAACTTCGGCCTGCCGGCGTTCGCGGGCGGCCCCGCGTCGCAGCGGCGCTGGAGCGAACTCGAGCGCATGCTGCGGCGCGCGATCCGCGACTACGAGCCGCGCCTGATCGCCCAGTCGCTGCGCATCGTGCCGCTGGCCGGCGCGGGCCTCGCGGGCAACGAACTGCGCTTCGAGATCCATGCGCTGATCGACCTGCGGCCCTGTCCGCTCGAGTTCATGGTGCACAGCACGCTGGACCTCGAGTCGCGCCGCGTGAGCGTGGCGCCCTCCGCGCGCTGAGACACCTGGAGCACCCCCATGGACCCCCGAATGCTCGAGGCCTACAACCACGAACTGGGCTACATGCGCGAGGCCGCGGCCGAGTTCGCCGCCGCCCATCCGAAGATCGCGCACCGGCTCGGCATGCAGGGCATCGAGGTGGCCGATCCCTACGTCGAGCGGCTGATCGAGGCCTTCAGCTTCCTGTCGGCGCGCATGCGGATCAAGCTCGATGCCGAGTTCCCGCGCTTCACGCAGCGGCTGCTCGAAGTGATGCATCCCCACTACCTGAGCCCCACGCCCTCGATGGCGGTGGCGCAGCTGCACCCGAGCGCGAACGAGGGCGACCTGCGGCGCGGCTTCGTGGTGCCGCGCGGCACGGCCTTCCATGCGAAGGTGGCGCCGGGCGAGCAGACACCCTGCGAGTTCCGCTCGAGCCAGGCCGTGACGCTGTGGCCGATCGAGATCGCGCAGGCCAGCCTCGCGGGCGCGCCGCCCGACCTGCCGGCGCTCGAGCGCCATCTGCCGCCGCAGGTGCAGGTCGGCGGCGCGCTGCGGCTGCGCCTGCGCACGATCGGGCCGCTCGGTTTCTCCGCGCTGGCCGGGCTCGACCGGCTGCCGGTCTGCCTGGTCGGCGATGCGCGCCTGGCTTCGCACCTGTTCGAGCTGCTGCACACCGCGGCCGTCGCCACCGTCACGGGCACGCCCGGACGGCTCGGCGAGCGTCCGCACGTGGTCGTGCACGAGGCGCTGGTGCACGAGGGCCTCGAGCCCGGCGAGGGACTGCTGCCGCCGGCATGGAACAGCCTCCATGGCCACAACCTGCTGCACGAATACTTCGCCTGCCCCGAGCGTTTTCTCTTCTTCACGCTGACGCGGCTCGCGCCGGGCCTGTCGCGCATCGAGGGGCGCGAGGCCGAGATCGTGGTGCTGCTCGCGCGATCGCCCGCGAGCCCCGGGCTGGCGCCAAGCCTGGTCGACGCGGCGCAGTTCGCGCTGTTCGCCACGCCGGTGGTCAACCTGTTCCAGCGCCGCACCGACCGCATCGAACTCGATGCCGCGCGCACCGAGTTCCACCTCGTGCCAGACCGCTCGCGCCCGCTGGACTTCGAGGTCTACGCGGTCGAGCACCTGAGCGGCCAGCAGCCAGGGACCACGGCCCCGACGCAGTTCCGGCCGCTCTACCAGACGCTCAACGAGGACCAGGGCAACCACGGGCGCTACTTCTCTTTGCGGCGCGAGCCGCGGCTGGTGTCGGACACCGCGCGCCGCCACGGCACGCGCACGCCGTACATCGGCAGCGAGGCGTTCGTGTCGCTGGTCGACCAGCACGAGGCGCCGTACCCCGAAGGCCTGCGCAGCCTGTGGGCGCAGGCCTGGCTCACCAACCGCGACCTGCCGTGCCTGGTGCCGCGCAACGGCCGCAGCGACCTCGCGGCGGCAGAGTCGATGCCGGTGTCGGCGGTGGGGCTGGTGCGCCCGCCGAGCATGCCGCGGCCGCCGTTCGCGCAGCGCGAGATCGCCTGGCGGCTGATCCGGCAACTGGGCTTCAACCACCTGCCGCTGGCCGGCTTGCCGCGGCGCGAGGGCGCGCAGGCACTGCGCGACATGCTGCGGTTGTTCGTCGCGGGCGACGACGAGGCGATGCGGCTGCAGGTCGACGCGCTCGTGGGCTCGCGCATCGCGCCGGTCACGCGCCGGTTGCCGGGCCATGGGCCGCTGGTCTACGGCCGCGGCGTGGCCTGCACGCTGAGCGTGGACGAACAGGGCTTCTCGGGCGCCAGCCCCTACCTGTTCGGGCTCGTGCTCGAACGCTATCTCGCGCGCCACGTGAGCATCAACGTCTTCACGCAGACCACGCTCGAATCGCTGCAGCGCGGCACGGTCGCGCGCTGGCCGGTGCGCATGGGCGGGCGCGGGATCGTCTAGCGCTCGCTCTAGTTCTTGCGCCTGGGCGCGGGTTTGGCTGGCGCCTCCGCGCCGAGCGCCTGCCGCAGCAGCCAGCGCATCGCGTCGCGCACCTCGGTGGCATCGGCGCCCGCGTCGATCTCGAGCGCAGCGCGGTCGAAGGCGGCCGACAGCAGTTGCGAGAGCGCATCGAGCGAGACCTCGCCGCGGCCCATGCCGGCCTCGGCCAGCCCCTGGCGCAGCGAATGGGCGGCGTTCGCGTCGTCCATCGCCATGATCTCCGCCATGCCGAGCACGGCCGGCCCGTCGATCAGCAGCAGCCGGGTGCGGCCCGGCACCGTCATCGCGCGCAGGTAGGCGTCGCTGCCGGCCAGCAGCGCCTCGCGCGGCGCCAGCGCCTTGGGCGTGGCGGCCGCGATCTCGGCGGCCACCGCGCGCGACTCCTGCTCGAGCACATGGCGGAACAGGTCGCGCTTGTCGGCGTAGTGGTGGTAGAGCGCGCCGCGCGTGATGCCGGCCGCGGCCACGATGTCGGGCGTGGAGGTCTGGCCATAGCCCTGGTCGACGAAGAGGGCGCGCGCCGCCTCGGTCAGCGCCTGCCGCGTGGTCTCGGTGCGCTCCTTGTTGGTCCGGATGATCTTGGAGGTCATTTACATGCAGACTGTATGTATGTATATTCAATCAAACATACAGACTGTATGTCAGTTCCAGCCATCTCAAGGAGCCCCCTCATGAAAGTCACGAGCTACTACCCGGTCATCATGACCAACGACGTCGCCGGCACGGCGGACTTCTACCAGCGCCACTTCGGCTTCGCGCCGCTGTTCACGAGCGACTGGTACGTGCACCTGCAACTGGAGGGGGAGCCCTCGGTCAACCTCGCGGTGCTCGACGGCCGGCACGAGACCATTCCCGCCGCGGGCCGAGGCAAGGTGGCGGGCGGGCTGCTGTTGAACTTCGAGGTGGACGATCCCGACGCGGTGCACGACCGCCTGGCCGCGGCCGGCCTGCCGGTGCTGCTGCCGCTGCGCGACGAGGCCTTCGGCCAGCGCCACTTCATCACCAGCGACCCGAACGGGGTGCTGATCGACATCATCAAGCCGATTCCGCCGAGCGGGGAGTTCGTGGCGCAGTACGAGGCGGGGGCGTTGCCTGTCTGAATGCGGGAGCGGACAGCCGAACGCAGAGGTCGCGAAGGTCACGCAGAAGTCGCAGAAGAGAAGACCAAAAATTGGAATTCCTTCTGCGACTTCTGCGTAGTTTTTGTCTTCCTTCTGCGTTCGGCTGCCCGATCCCGCCTTTTCAGGCCAGCGCCGCTTCTTCCTCGTCGAGCGCGTCGCCCAGGAAGCCGCCGCTCTGGTGCGCCCACAGCCGCGCATAGAGCCCGCCCTTGGCCATCAGCGTGCGGTGGTCGCCTTCCTCCACCACGCGGCCCTCGTCGAGCACGATCAGCCGGTCCATCGCCGCGATGGTCGACAGCCGGTGCGCGATCGCGATCACGGTCTTGCCTTCCATCAGCGTGTAGAGGCTCTGCTGGATCGCGGCCTCGACCTCGGAGTCGAGCGCGCTGGTGGCCTCGTCGAGCAGCAGGATCGGCGCGTCCTTGAGCATCACGCGCGCGATCGCGATGCGCTGGCGCTGGCCGCCCGAGAGCTTCACGCCGCGCTCGCCCACATGGGCCTCGTAGCCGCGGCGCCCGCTGGCGTCGCCCAGCGTGCCGATGAAGTCGTGCGCCTCGGCGCGGCGCGCGGCGGCCTCGATCTGGGCCGGCGTCGCGTCGGGGCGGCCGTAGGCGATGTTGTCGGCCACCGAGCGGTGCATCAGCGAGGTGTCCTGCGTCACCATGCCGATGTGGCTGCGCAGCGAATCCTGCGTGGCCAGCGCGATGTCCTGGCCGTCGATCAGGATGCGGCCGCTCTCCAGGTCGTGGAAGCGCAGCAGCAGGTTCACCAGCGTCGACTTGCCGGCGCCCGAGCGGCCCACCAGGCCGATCTTCTCGCCGGGCGCCACGGTCAGCGTGAGGTCCTCGATCACGCGCCGGCCGCCGGCCGCGCCGTAGCGGAAGCTCGCATGCTCGAAGCGCACCTCGCCGCGCGGCACCTCGAGCGGCTTCGCGCCCGGCGCATCGAGCACGGCGCGCGGGCGCGACAGCGTCTTCATGCCGTCCTGCACCGTGCCGATGTTCTCGAACAGGCTGGTCATCTCCCACATGATCCAGTGCGACATGCCCTGCAGCCGCAGCGCCATGGCGGTGGCCGCGGCCACCGCGCCCACGCCGACCGCGCCGGTGGACCACAGCCACAGCGCCGTGCCCGCCATGCCGGCGGTCAGGCCCATGCTCAGCGTGTGGTTGACGATCTCGAAGGCGCTCACCAGCCGCATCTGGCCGTAGCCCGTGTGCATGAACTCGCGCATCGCGTCGCGCGCGAAGCCGGCCTCGCGCTGCGTGTGCGAGAACAGCTTCACCGTCGCGATGTTGGTGTAGGCATCGGTCACGCGGCCGGTCATCAGCGCGCGCGCATCGGCCTGCGCCTTGCCGACCGCGCCCAGGCGCGGCACGAAGTAGATCAGCGCGCCGATGTAGAAGGCCAGCCAGATCAGGAACGGCCAGATCAGCTGCGTGTCGAGCACGCCCACCAGCACGATCATGGTCGCGACGTACACGCCCATCGCCACCAGCACATCGGCCAGCACGAACACGGTCTCGCGCACCGCGAGCGCGGTCTGCATCACCTTGGCCGTGATGCGGCCCGCGAACTCGTCCTGGTAGAAGGCCATGCTCTGGCCCAGCATCAGGCGGTGGAAGTTCCAGCGCAGCCGCATCGGCAGGTTGATCGCGAGCGTCTGGTGCTTGACGATGGTCTGCAGCGCGACCACCGCGATGCTGGCGACCAGCAGCCCGGCCATCCAGGCGAGCGTGGTGCCGCGGTCTTCCCACAGGCGCGAGGGCGCCTGGCCGCCGAGCCAGTCGACCACGCGTCCGAGCAGCGCGAACAGCAGCGCCTCGAAGGTCGACATCACGGCGGTGAGCACCGCCATCGCGAGGATCTTGCCGCGCACGCCCTGCGTGCAGGCCCAGAGGAAGGCGAAGAAGCCTTGCGGCGGAAGCGGAGGTTCGGCGGCGGGGTAGGGGTGTAGAAGTTTTTCGAAGAAACGGAACAAGGACTGACTCTCCCGAAGAGCCGAAGACTGTAGCCGTGAGCGCATGACCTTGCCCTGAAAAGGTGCGTTTCTTCAGCTTCTGCGTGGTTTGCGCGACGAAGTGGCGGGAACGGGCGCGGTCTTTGGTTCGAGCGCCGCGAGCCGCTCGCCGAGGAAGTCGATGAAAGTACGCAGCTTGGGCGCCATGTACTGGCGGCTGGTGTAGACCGCGAACAGCGTCACCGGGTGCGGTTCGTGGTCGGGCAACAGGCGCACGAGCCGGCCCTGCGCGAGGTCGTCCTCGAGCAGCCAGCCCGGCATGAACGCCACGCCCATGCCCGCGCGCACCGCATGCAGCGTGAGCGTGGTGTCGTCCGAGCGCATGACCGGCGTGAGCCGCAGCGGGAACAGGCGCCCGCCCGGCCCGGTGAGCGCCAGGTGGTCGAGCGCCACGTAGCTCGGCACGATCGCGCCGAGCCGCGCCACCTCGGCCGGCACCGCGGGGCTGCCGCCCATGCGCGCGAGGTACTCGGGCGTGCCCGCGAGGAAGAAGGGCACGCGGCACAGCGGCCGCGCGATCAGCGCGGGCGAGGGCTCCTGCGTGGCGCGCAGCGCGAGGTCGTAGCCGTCGGCCGCGAGGTCGACCTTGCGGTTCTCGAGATGGATGTCGAGCAGCACCTCGGGATAGCGCGCGCGGTAGTCGGCCAGCACCTGCGCGAAGCGCGCGGTGGCGCACCACACGGGCGCGCTGAGCTTGAGCTGGCCGCGCGGCGCCTCGCGGGTCTGGCCGATCGCGGCCTCGGCGGCATCGAGCAGGTCGAGCGCGCGCCGGCTCTGCTCGTACCAGGCGGTGCCGGCCTCGGTCAGGCTCAGGTGGCGGCTCGAACGGTGCAAGAGGCGCGCGCCCAGCGACTTCTCGAGCTGCGCCACGTGCTTGCTGGCCATCGGCGCCGACAGCCCGAGCCGTTCGGCGGCGGCCACGAAGCTGCCCGATTCGACGACCTCGCGGAACACGCGCAGGCTGGTCATGCGGTCCATCGATGATTTCCTCTGGAGAAACGATTCGATGAATCGTAGCCTGTCGATTTCCTCGCAGGAAATATCTACAGTCGACGTAACGCCTTCAAGGAAGCAACGACATGACCCACGACAACCCGAACCGCCTGCCCACCTACTTCATCTCGCACGGTGGCGGCCCCTGGCCCTGGATGAAGCGCGAGATGGGCGCCACCTACGACCGGCTCGCCGCGGCGCTGGCCGACATGCCGCGCCAGCTCGGCCGCACGCCCAAGGCCATCCTCATGGTGTCGGCCCACTGGGAGGCACCGGTGTTCACGGTGCAGGGCAACCCGCGCCCGCCGATGATCTACGACTACGGCGGCTTCCCGGCCCATACCTACGAGGTGCACTACGACGCGCCCGGCTCGCCCGAGCTCGCGCAGCGCGTGCAGGCGCTGATCGCCGCGGCCGGCCTGCCGGCGGCCGTCGATCCCGAGCGCGGCTACGACCATGGCATGTTCTCGCCGATGGCCGCGATCTATCCGCAGGCCGAGGTGCCGGTGGTGCAGCTGTCGCTGCGCCGCGGCCTCGATCCGGCCGAGCACATCGCGCTGGGCCGCGCGCTCGCGCCGCTGCGCGACGAGGACGTGCTGATCGTCGGCAGCGGCCTGAGCTATCACAACCTGCGCAACTTCGGGCCGCAGGCGCATGGCGTGTCGAAGGCCTTCGGCGACTGGCTCGATGCCACCTCGGTCGAGGCCGCACCGGCGGAACGCGTGCAGCGCCTGCAGGACTGGGCCGCAGCGCCTTCGGCGCGCATGGCGCATCCGCGCGAGGAGCACCTGATTCCGCTGATGGTGGCGGTGGGCGCGGCCGAGCAGGAAGCGGGCGAGCGCGTCTATCACGAGGAGGCCTTCATGGGCGGCCTCGTGGTCTCGAGCTACCGCTTCGGCGGCGCCGGCTACTTCTGATCGACCCGGCGCTCGGCGCCGTCTGAATCGACCAGCCCGACGCGCTGCTGCCGGCCCCAGGTGCCGCGCCCGGTCAGGAAGGTCCACCAGCCCCAGGCCGCGCCCGTGTGGCGCAGCAGCTGGAAGGTGAAGGGCTCGATCAGCGCGGCCGCGAAGGCCTGCAGCATGCCGGCCTCGCCGTCGTGGCCGACCCAGCGCCGGTACAGGTGCACCGACCACAGGTGGAAGACGAGGTCGAGCACGATCTTGGCGGCGATCACGCCGGCCGCGGGCAGCAGCACGCCGAAGTCGCCGCGCACCAGGTACATCACGAGCAGTCCGAAGGCCGCGAGGCCGTACAGCGGCTGCAGGGTGTCGATGGCCTTGACCGGCAGCATCGCGGTGCCGAGCCAGCCGTAGCGGCGGTCGCCCACCATCGCGCGGTACCAGTACTGGGTCTGCAGGAAGCCGCCGAACCAGCGCCGGCGCTGGCGCAGGAAGGCGCCCACGCTGCTGGGCGCGTCAGTGCGCGCCTGCGCGTCGCCGAGCACGCGCACGCGCCAGTCGAGGCCGTGCGCCTGGGCATGGCGGTGCAGCCGGTGGATGAGCTCGTAGTCCTCCACCAGGCAGTCGGTGTCGAAGCCGCCCACCGCGCGCACCGCGTCGCGCCGGAAGCCCGCGAAGGCACCCGAGATCAGCAGCAGGCCGTCGACGCGCATCCAGGCATAGCGCGAGAGGAAGTTGCGGATGTACTCGTAGGTCTGGAACCACTGCAGCAGGCGACCGCCCAGCGTGCGGCTGCACACCGGCGTGATGACGCCGGTGGCCGCCACCAGCGCGGGTTCGTCCGAGAAGGCGCGGCGCACCGCGGCGATGGCGCGCGCGTCGAGCAGGGTGTCGCCGTCGACGGTGAGCACGGTCTCGGTGTCTATGCACAGCACCGCGGCGTTCAGGGCCACCGCCTTGCCGCCGTGCGGCAGCCGCAGCCAGTGCAGATTGGGATGCAGGGTGCTCGCGGCGCTGAGCTGCCCCGGCTCGGGCGTCTCGAGCCCGTAGCGCGTGGTGAGCAGCTCGGCCGTGCCGTCGGTCGAGCCGTCGTCGGCGATCACGATGCGGTCGGGCGCATCGGTCTGGCCCAGCAGCGCGGCCAAGGTCACGGGCAGCACCGCGGCCTCGTCGTGCGCGGCGACGATCACGCCCAGCGTGGCGCGGTGCGGTGCCACGGCGGGATGCGGCAGGGGCGCCGAGGCCAGCGCGATGCCGCGCGGGCGCAGGATCGCGAGCGTCTGCCAGCCGACGAACAGCAGCAGCACGGTGTCGTAGAGCACGTAGGCCACGCCCACCGACCAGGCCTGCACGTTGCCCAGGCGGAAGGCCATGGCGAACAGCAGGCCCCACAGCAGCAGCACGCCGCCATGGATGAGCCAGCTTCGCAGCGGCGTGGCGGGGGGCGAGAGTCGCGGCGATGCGGCGACGAAGGCGGAGCGGAGCAGGTCGTTCAAGACAGGGGCGCCAGGGCGATGGGAAGGTGTACGCACGGAACGGGCCGGCGGTTTCGAATGTCCGAGGCCGAAGACCGGACAATCGCGCGCCTGACAGGCTGAGTCGGACTCCCGCCGAAAATTCCCGCATGCCCCCTCACCATCGCTACACACGCACCGCCATCGCGCTGCACTGGATCATCGCACTGCTGATGATCGTCAACATCGCGCTGATCCTCTCGGTCGACCGCTTTCCCGACGACTGGGTGCGCCCGGCCATCGACACCCACAAGTCGATCGGCATCACCGTGCTGGGGCTGGTGATCCTGCGCATCCTGTGGCGCGCCACCCACCGGCCGCCGGCCATGCCCGGCAGCTACGGCCGGCTCGAACGCATCGGCGCGCATGCGGCCCATGGCGCGCTGTACCTCGTGATGATCGCGCTGCCGCTGTCGGGCTGGATGCACGACTCGGCCTGGAAGGACGCGGCCACGCACCCGATGCAGCTGTTCGGCCTGTTCGAATGGCCGCGCATCGGCTGGATCATGGACATCGAGGCCGCCGCCAAGGAGAACCTCCACACCGTGCTGGGCGGCGTGCACACCTGGGCCGGCTATGTGCTCTACGTGCTGTTCGCGCTGCACCTGGTCGGTGCGCTCAAGCACCAGTTCCTCGATGGCGAGGCCGAGCTGCAGAGGATGCTGCCGTGAGCGCGGGCCCGTCCGGACTCTCGGCCGCGACCGAGGAAGAAGCCCGCGCCGTCATCGCGCGCGTCGATGCGCTGTCGACCCATCACGACATCGAGCAGGCCGGCGTGCGCATCCGCTGGCGCCGCTTCGGTCCCGCCGACGGCGGTGCCCATCCGCCGCTGGTGCTGCTGCATGGCGGCCATGGCAGCTGGATGCACTGGCTGCGCAATGCCGAGGCCCTGTCGGCCGAGCGCGCGCTGTGGCTGCCCGACATGCCGGGCTTCAACGATTCGGGCACGCCGCCCCCGCCGGCGCCCGACGAGCATCCGCTCGCGCCCTCGCTCGCGGCACTGGCCGGCTCGCTCGATGCATTGATCGGCGCCGGCACGCCGATCGACCTCGGCGGCTTCTCCTTCGGCGGTGTGGTGGCCTCGCAGTTCGCGCTGCACCGGCGCGCGGTGCGCCGCATGCTGCTGGTGGGCAGCGGCGGCCACGGCACGATGCGGCGCATGGCGGTGGAGATGATCAACTGGCGTCTCGCGCAGGACCGCGAGGCGGAGCGCGCCGCGCTGCTGCACAACCTCGGCGCGCTGATGCTGCACGACATGTCGCGCGCCGATCCGCTGGCCTTCGAGATCCACGACATCGCCTGCCACGGCACGCGCTTTCGCAGCAAGGAGGTGTCGCGCCGCGGCGGCCTGCAGGCGGCGCTGGCCGAGATTCCCGGGCCCAAGCTGTTCCTCTGGGGCGAGTTCGACGTGACCGCCGATTCGCGCGCGCTGGTGGCGCGGCTCGTGGCCGAGGGGCCGCAGCGCGAAGGCGCCGTGATCGACGGCGCGGGGCATTGGGTGCAGTACGAGCGGGCCGAGGAGTTCAACCGGCGCGTGGCGGCGTTCCTGCGCTGAAAGGCGGGCAGCCGAACGCAGAAGTCGCAGAAGGAAATCCATAAAAGGTTTTTTCTGCGACTTCTGCGCATCCTGGTCTTCCTTCTGCGTTCGGCTGTCCGCTTCCCGGCTGTCCGCTTTCAGCCCAGCACCTCGGCCGCGTGCCGCTTCCAGAACGCCGCGTCGGGCACCGGCCCCGCGCCGGCCGCGGCGTTCTCGGCCATGTGGGCCGCGCGGCTGGTGCCGGGGATGGTGCAGGTCACGGCAGGCTGGCTCAGCACGAACTTCAGCAGCACCTGGGCCCAGCTCGCGCAGCCGATCTCCGCGGCCCAGCCCGGCAGCGCGCGCTCGCGCAGCCGGCGCAGCAGGCCGCCGCCGCCGAAGGGCATGTTGACGATCACCGCCACCCCGCGTTCGGCCGCCAGCGGCAGCAGCCGTTCGGCGGCGGCGCGCGCGTCGAGCGAGTAGTTGATCTGCAGGAAGTCGAGCGGCTGCGCGCGCAGCACCGCCTCGACCTCGTCGTAGGCCGAGGCCGTGTAGTGCGTGATGCCCAGGTAGCGTACGCGGCCCTGCGTTTTCCATTCGCGCAAGGTCGCGAGCTGGGTGCGCCAGTCGACCAGGTTGTGGATCTGCATCAGGTCCATGCGCTCGGTGCGCAACCGCGCGAAGGACTGCGCCATCTGCGCGATGCCGGCCTCGCGGCCCGAGGTCCAGACCTTGGTCGCGAGGAAGGGGCGCCGAGCGCCGCGGGCCGCCGCCGTGGCGGCCAGCAGCTCGCCGGTGCTCTCCTCGGAGCGGCCGTACATCGGCGAGCTGTCGATCACCGTGCCGCCCGCGGCGAGCAGCGCCTCGAGCACGCCCGCGAGGCGCTGGTATTCCTCGCTGCCGGGACGCTGGTCGAAACCGATCCAGGTGCCGCAGCCGATCACGGGCAGCGCTTCCTGGGTGGAGGGGATGGGGCGGGTGTTCATGGTCGGCGGGGGCGTGGACCCGGCCGGCCGCTGCGCGAACGCGCTCAGCGCGGCGCTCGCGGGCAGGGCCGCGGCGAGCCGCAGGAACTGCGCGCGATGCATCGGCGCCGCGAGCGCGGGCCGCGAAGAGGACGTCGGGCCGGAGGGCTTCATGGGGGAGGGTGGCATCGACGATAGCACCGGCCTCGCCCTCGCGCAGCGGGCCGCCGATTGGCGCCGATGCAACACCTTCGTCCGGTGGATTGCCCGCGGATGTTCCCGAATGTATCGTCCGCGTCCGCAGGTGGAGGGCCTGCCGTCCGGCCGTCGATCGATCCGCCGGAGCCATCCGCAAGACCATTCCAACAAGAGAGACACGACGTGAACCCGTTCCCCCGAACCATCGTCCGCCTGCTGCGCGGATGCGTGCTGCTGCTGGCCGCGGCCCTGCTGGCCGCCTGCGTCGCGCCGCCGATCGCTCCCCAGCAGACCCTGACCGGCCACGAAGGTGCCGTGGTGATGAAGCTCATCACCAACAGCCCCGGCGAGAACGACCCTGCCGAGACCCTGTGGACCTTGCACCTGCAGCGCGTGCTCGAGCCCGGCGAGAAGCAGACCGGCCAGGACATGGTGGTGCTGCGGCGCACGCGCCATTCCACCTACACCACGGCCGTGTTCAGCGGCATGGTCGCGCCGGGCCGCTACATCATCAAGCACGCGGCGGGCGGCTCGGGCAACATGAACTACACCTTCCCCATCGATGCGAAGTTCGGCAGCTTCGACGTGGTACGCGACGAGGTCACGCTGCTCGGCACCCTGCTGATCCAGCCGCGCGGGGGCACGCGCTTCGTCGTCGCCTACGTGCGGCCGGAGGAGGAGCTGCAGAAGACCTTCGAGACCCTCTATCCCGCGCTCGCGGCGCAGACGCGCGATCGCCCGCAGCACGGCTTCATCTTCTCGCCCGACCTGCATCGCCGCGCCGCGCTGGCGCCGCAGCTCAAGCGGCTCGCGTCCGCCTGGCACGGCCTGGCGCAGACCGCCGACGGCGAGTTCATGGCCGGCGCCAAGCTCGGCAAGGTGCTGTGGCGCAAGAGCGGCGAGAGCCGCTGGCGCGAGATCGATGCGAAGACCTGGCGCGAGGTGCTGTCGGTGCGGCCGTACCGCGGCGGTCTGCTGGTGGCCGGCGAGGAGGGCCTGCTGCGCCTGTCGAGCGACGAGGGCGACACCTGGAAGGATCTGCTGCCGCCCGACGACGGCCTGATCCAGATGGCGCAGCCGATGCGCGACGGCAGCCTGGTGGTGATCTCGCGCAGCGACAGCCAATGGAAGGTCTACGCGTCCGCCGACCCGGGCGCCGGGTGGCGCAAGCTCGGCGAGTTCTCCGACACGCGCTCGATCAACGTGCCGTGGATGCGCAGCATGGCCTTCGGCACGCCCGAGCGGGCCGGCGTGATGATGCCGAACGGCGACCTTCACGTCACCGACGGCCGCACGCTGACGCGTTCGAGCAATGGCCAGTCCACCCTCGCGTGAACGCGCTGCCCGACGGCACGCTGGTGTCGCAGACGGCGATCTTCACCAAGTCCACCATGCTGTCGCCGGACTGGGGTCAGACCTGGACCGACCTCAACACCGGCCGCTTCGTCGTGACCATCGCCTTCAAGGATCGCCAGACCGCTTATGCGGTGGCGCCGATCGCGCCCGGATTCATGCCCGGACCGATGGGCCTGATGACCACGCGCGACGGCGGCAAGAGCTGGACGCACACCGGCAGCTCACCGAGCGTCACCGGGCCGCAGGCCGTGCGCCAGATGATGGTGGACCGCTCCGACGGCTCCCTGATCGCCTTCCTGCCCGACAACCTGATCCTGCGCTCCGCGGACGAGGGCAAGAGCTGGAAGATCGTCAAGGACAACTGAAGCGTCGCGCGGTCTTCACTGCGCTTGCGAGACCTTGACCCCCGCGGCCCCACCGACCGGCCGGTTCATGTACGCCAGCGTGCTGCCCACCAGCGCGCGCACGCCCACGCGCAGCGCCGACTCGTCGATCACGAACTCCGACGAATGGTTGGGCGCGCCGTTGCGGTCGGCGAAGGGCGAGGCATTGAGGTGCCAGAACACGATCGGGATGTTCTTGCCGAAGGAGCCGAAGTCCTCCGAGCCCATGCTCGGCTGCGACTCGCGCGCCTTGCCGGGGCCGGCCGCGGTCTCGAGCGCCTGCGTCACGGCCTGCGTGGCGGCCGGATCGCTGACCAGCACCTCGTAGCCGGTGTCGATCGTGACCTCGGCCGCGAGGCCGTGGCTCTCGGCGATCTTCTGCGCCTTGAGCCGGATGGCGTCGTGCGCGGTCTTCTGGTTCTTCTGCGACAGCGAGCGCACCGTGCCGGCGATCTCGGCCGTGTCGGGCAGGATGTTGACGCGGTTGCCGCTCTGCAGCAGGCCCACGGTCACCACGGTCGGGCCGTCGAGCGGATCGATCTGGTGGCTCACGATGTTCTGCAGCGCCAGCGCGATCTCGGCCGCGGCCAGCGTGGGGTCCTTCGCGGTCCAGGGCGAGGAGCCATGGCCGCCCTTGCCCTTGAGCGCGATCTTGAACACGTCGCCGCTGGCCATCAGGCTGCCGCGCCGGTAGCTGATGGTGCCCGAGGGCGCGCGCGCACTGATGTGCTGGCCCATCACCACGTCGACCTTCGGGTTGTCGAGCACGCCGGCCTTGACCATCGCGGGCGCGCCGCTGGCCACCGGCCCCGGGCCCTGTTCCTCGGCGGGCTGGAACAGGAACACCACCGTGCCCGGCAGTTCGTCGCGCACCTTCGACAGCGCCTGTGCCGCGCCCAGCAGCATCGCCACGTGCGTGTCGTGGCCGCAGGCGTGCGAGACCGGCACGTCGCTGTTGAGCCAGGGCGCCTTCACGGTCGAGCGGAACGGCAGCTCGTTGCGCTCGGCCACCGGCAGCGCGTCCATGTCGGCGCGCAGCGCCACCACCGGGCCCGGCTTGCCGCCGCGCAGCACCGCCTTGATGCCGGTCTTGGCGACGCCGGTCTGGACCTCGATGCCGGGCATCTTCGCGAGCGCCGCGGCGATGTAGGCGGCCGTCTGCACCTCCTGGTACGACAGCTCCGGATGCTGGTGCACATGGCGGCGCCATTCGATCACCTGCGCCTCGGAGGCATCGGCGAGCGCCAGCGCGCGTGCCGTCAGCGCATGGCCGGCATCGGGCGCCGGCGCGGTCTGGGCCGAGGCCGCGACGTGGAAGAGGCTGCCGGAGAGCATCAGCAGGGCGAAGCGGGAGCGGAGTTTCATGGGTGGCTGCAGAAGGAAAGGTGAAGGAATGTGTCGAGGCGGGTCGACCTTAGCGAAAGCCGGCGCATCGGAAAAGACTCGAAAAACTCCAGGGCGATCAAAATCCCTGATCACCCCATTCCTCGTCCTCCCATGAACCTGCGCCATCTGAAGATCTTCGAAGCGATCGCCGAGGCCGGCAGCATCCGCGCCGCGGCGCGCGTGGCCGGCCTCGCGCAGCCCGCCATGACCTACGCGATGCGCGAGCTCGAGCAGAGCGTGGGCGCGCAACTGCTGGTGCGCAGCGCCCAGGGCGTGTCGCTCACCGTGATCGGCGAGGCCCTGCTCCAGCGCGCGCGGTTGCTGGCCAACGAGGTGCGCCGCGCCGAGGACGAGATCGCCCAGTTGCGCGACGGCGCCGGCGGCCTGCTGCGCGTCGCCTTCAGCTCGTTCGCGGTCGAGCGGCTGCTGCCCGACGCGCTGCAGGACTTCCGCCGCAAGTGGCCGGGCGTCGCGCTCGAGTTGCAGGAGCTCAGCGGCGCCGACGTGAAGGGCCTCTGGAGCCGCGGCGACTTCGACTTCGCGATCCTCGGCGAACTCGAGCCCGATGCCGGCGACGGCGTGCACCGCGAGACGCTGCTCGAGTTCCCGCTCGCGGTGGTGGCCGGCGCGAAGCATCCGCTGGCGCGCGTGCGTTCGATGGCGAAGCTGCACGAGGCCATGTGGGTGGTGCCCTGGTACGGCGTCGAGCTGCTGCGCCGCCACTTCGCCGCGGCCGGCCTGCCGCCGCCGCGCGACATCGTGATCTGCCATTCGTGGCAGCTCGGCATCACGCTGGTGAAGAAATCCGGCGCGCTGACCCTGGCCGCGGCCTCGCTGTTCAGGCATGCGGCGGCGGCGCGCGGGCTGGTCGCGCTGCAGGTCGCGGACAGGCTGCCCCAGGTGCGGGTGTCGCTGCTGATGCGCGACCCCGCGGCGCTCACGCCGGCGGCGCGGGCGTTCTCGCAGTCATTGAAGGCGGTGGCGGACGGGGTGGCGGCGGGGGGACGGTAGCCGGCCGGCTCATTCGGCGCGAAGACACGCGGCGGTGCCTGTGCTCCAATCCCATTCCACCCTCGCCATCCCGCCGCATCCGCCATGGGCTTGCCGCTCCCGCTCGTCCGCCTGTCCTCGCTCGACCTCGTGCGCGGCTTCGTCGCGGTGGGGCGCCGCATGAGCATCTCGCTGGCGGCGCAGGACCTGTGCGTGACGCAGTCGGCGGTCAGCAAGCAGGTGCATGCGCTCGAGGCGCAGCTGGGCGTGAAGCTGCTGGTGCGCGGCCATCGCTCGATCTCGTTCACGCCCGAGGGCGAGCGGCTGTTCCGCAGCGCCGATGCGGTGGTGCAGCAGCTGCAGGAGGTGATGGGCGAGATCGGCCGCACCGGGGCGCAGCGGCCGGTGACGCTGAGCGCGAGCATCGGCGTCACGGGGCTGTGGCTGCTGCCGCGGCTCAGCCGGGTGCAGGACATCCATCCGGGCGTGGACGTGCGCGTCTCGGCCAACAACCGCGTGGCCGACCTGCGCAACGAGGGCATCGACCTCGCGATCCGCTACACCACGCCCGCGCTGGCGCCGGCGGGTGCGGTGCGGCTGTTCGGCGAAACGGTGGCGCCGGTGGCGCATCCCTCGCTGGCGCTGCCGCCGCTGACCTCGGCCGAGGCGATCGCGGCGCTGAACCTGCTCGAGTTCGACGATGCGCAGCGGCCCTGGCTGCAGTGGCGCGACTGGCTGGCCGCGGCCGGCTGGGCCGACGCGAAGCCGCGCGGCATGCTGCGCTTCAACCAGTACGACCAGCTGATCCAGGCCGCGATGGCGGGGCAGGGCGTGGCGCTCGGGCGGCTCGAACTGATCCAGCCGCTGCTCGACGACCGGCGGCTGGTGCGCGTGGAGGCCGCGTCGCCGGCCCAGCCCTCGGGCCATGCCTATTGGCTGATCCAGGCCGAGCCGCGGCCGCGCGAGGAGGTGCGGCACGTGGCCGAGTGGCTGGTGGCGGAAGCCAAGGGCGCCGCGCCGCGCTGAGACCGTTGGGGTTCAGGCGCCGGCCTGCGCGCGGGCGAATGCCAGCGCATCGTCGAGCCGGTCGTTGCCCCAGAACATTTCCTCGCCGACGAAGAAGGTGGGCGCGCCGAAGATGCCTTTCTCCATCGCGGTCTCGGTCTGGCGGCGCAGGCGCAGCTTGTTGGCGTCCGACAGCGCCTCGTCGATCACGCGGTGCGCCGGCAGGCCCATGTCGGCGAGCAGCGCGGCCATGGTCTCGGGCGCGTCGATGTCGCGGTCCTCGGCGAAGTTCAGCTGCATCGTGCGGCGGCAGAACTCGCCGATCCACGGCTGGCCGGCGCCGGCCAGCGCGATGCGCAGCGGCAGCACGGCGGCCCGCGGGAAGTTGCTAGGCCGCCGCCAGGGCAGGCCGTACTTGCGGCACTGGCGCACCATGTCCTTCCAGACGTAGTCGCCCTTTTCCTTTTGCAGCACGAAGGGCGAGGTCTCCCAGCCCAGCGCGCGGAACACCGGCCCGAGCAGGAAGGGCTGCCAGCGCAGCGCGACGCCGTGCGCGGCGGCGGCCTGCTCGATGCGCATCGCGCTGAGGTAGCTGTAGTTGCTGCCGAAGTCGAACCAGAAATCGAGCGTGGGTGCGTTCATGGCCATGGCCTTTCTCACTCGAACACCACCAGGCAGCGCGCCTCGATGCTTTCGCGCAGCGGTGCATCGGCCGGCGCCAGCGGATGGTCGAAGGCCGCGTGCGGCGTGAAGCGCGCGACGCCGCCGAGCTGCGCGTCGTACTGTTTGAACACCAGCGCCTCGTGCCGGTCCATGCGCGAGAAGTACGACCAGCGGTGGGTGGGGGCATGGGTGGCGAGGTAGATCTCGCCGGTGCGCTTCGGATAGCGCACCTCGGCGTTCACCAGGTCGCGCGCCATCACCGTGCGCGCATCGCAGACGGCCAGCGGGGTGTCGAGCACCGGCCCGGCGATCGAGCGCCAGATGTTGACGATGCAGTAGCGCCGCACGGCAGCGGCCTCGGCCGCGCTCGCGAGCACCAGCGCGAGCCGGCGCCGGCCCGATTCCTCGGTGTAGTCGTTGTGGATGCGGCCGTTGGCGGCGGCCTTGCCGTCGGTCTTGCCGCGGCCGAAGTTCAGCGCGGCGCGCTCGGGCTCGCGCTGTCGTACCAGGTGGTCGAACACGTGGGCGCGCGCGCCGCCGGTGACCGCGAGCGCGAGCGCGGCCAGCTCGGGGTAGTAGACGGCCTGGACCTCGGCATCGTCGAGGAAGTCGGCGACCGCCGTGGGCGCCTCGCGCAGCTCGAAGCCCTCGCGCTCGATGTGGGTCGCCCGGCCGCGGGCATCGGCGATCCGCATCGCGATCCGCTCGTACTCGCCGCTTTCCCAGGGCAGGCCGGGCGGCGGCGTGAAGGCGTAGCTGTAGGGCCGCAGCGCGGTCGGCCGCAGGTAGTTGAGGTCGGCCTCGATGTCGCCGCTGGCGGGCAGCAGCGCGGCGGCGATGGCCGAGCCGGCGGGTGGGGAATGGGAAAGGGTGGCGTGCATTCCTGGGGCTCCTGGAACATGGCCCGCTGGCGACCGCGGCGGCCCATCCGCCGCGGCCACGAGGACCATTCTTCGTGAAGTCATTGGAGCGGCTTCGGCGCGGGGCTTCAAACGAGATCTTGGCGCCATCGCATGAGCCATCGGAATGGGAGAAGGGGCCCCGCAAAGAAATTTGCCGACCCGATTGCGAAGCCCTGAAATACTGGATAAAAATACAGTTAACAGTTTCATCATGGGCCTTCCTTCCCTCGCCTCCCTCTCTCCCGCCGCCGGCCGCGGCGTCTGGCATGCCGACGAGCTCGGCAGCGCCGACGCGCAGGTCATCGGCACCGGCCATGCCGCGCTCGACGCGCAGCTGCCGGGTGGCGGCTGGCCGGTCGGTGCCATGAGCGAGCTGCTGCAGGCCGCGCCCGAGGACCATGTCTGGCGGCTGCTGCTGCCCGCGCTGGTGCAGTCGGTGGCGGCGCGCGGCGGCCCCGTGGTGCTGATCGGTCCGCCGCGCGAACCCTTCGGCGCCTCGCTCGCGGCCCATGGCCTGCGGCCCGAGGCGCTGATGTGGGTGCGCAGCGAGGCCGCGGCCGCGCGGCTGTGGGCCTGCGAGCAGGCGCTGCGCTGCGCCGAGGTGGGCGCGGTGCTGGCCTGGCTGCCGCAGGCGCGCGTGGGCGAGCTGCGGCGGCTGCAGCTCGCGGCCGCGCAGCACGAGGCGCTGCTGTTCGTCTGCCGGCCCGAGGCGGTGGCGCAGTCGGCCTCGCCCGCGCGGCTGCGGCTGCGCATCGCGCGCTGCGAAGCCGACCCGGCGCAGATCGAGCTGCACATCCTCAAGCGCCGCGGCCCGCCGCTGGCCGCGCCGGTGATGCTGCCGGCGCGCGGCGAGCGCATGGCGGCGCTGCTCGCGGCCGCGCGGTTGCGGCGCAAGCTGCGCGCGCAGCAGCAGGGCGCGGTGGCGGTGGAGGCGGTGGAAGCACCGCCGGCCGCCAACGTGGTGCGCATCGACGCATGGAAGGCAGGAGGCGCCAATGCACTGGATCGCCTTGCAGTGGTCGCTTGAGGCGCAGGCCGAGGCCGGTGCCGCCACGGCCGCCGCCGATGCCATGCCCACGCCCGAGGCGCTGGGCTGGTGGGCGCTGCGCTACACGCCGCACGTGTGCTGGCTCGACGAGGCACTGATGCTCGAGGTCTCGGCCTGCGAGCGCCTGTGGGGCGGGCGTTCCTCGCTGATGCGTCAGTTGCTCAACGAGAACCCCGTGCCTGCCGCCGCCGTGCTGCGCGGCGCGCAGGGCGCCACCAGCCTCGAGGCGCTGGCGCGGCTGCGGCTGTTCGTGCGCGAGGAGAAGCGGCCGCCCGAGATTCCCGCCGGCTTGCCGCTCGACACCCTGAGCGCCGCGCGCGAGCACCTCGATGCGCTCGCGCGGCTGGGCTGCCGCAGCTGGGGCGAGGTGGCGGCGCTGCCGCGCGGCGGGCTCTCGCGGCGCTTCGGTGCCGAGCTGCGCGCCGCGCTCGACATCGCCTGGGGCCTGCGGCCCGAAAGCCATGCCTGGCTCACGCTGCCCGACGTGTTCGAACAGAAGCTCGAGCTGCCCGCGCTGGCCGAGACCGCGCCCGAACTGATGTGGTCGGCCAACCGGTTGTTGTCGGCGCTGCAGATCTGGCTGCGTGCGCGCCAGCGCGGAGCGCGCGCGCTCGAACTCGAATGGACGCTCGACCTCAAGCGCTTCAACGGCGTGAACCTGCCGCCGACCCAGCAGATCGCGGTGCGCACCGCCGAGCCCACGCAGGACCTCGCGCACCTGCGCCGCCTGCTGTCCGAAAAGCTCGCCCTCGCCACGCTCGCCGCGCCCGCGAGCTGGCTCAAGCTGCGCTCGCTCGAGACCGATCCGTGGGCCGGGGCGAGCACCAGTTTTCTGCCGGAGGACAACCGCAAGGGGGACAAGCTGCACGAGATGGTGGAGCGGCTGAGCGTGCGGCTGGGGGCGATGCAGGTGTTGGTGCCGCGGGCGCGGGCGGATCATCGTGCCGAGCACACGCAGGCCTGGCAGCCGGCGTTGCGCACCGTGCAGCCGGCCCAGCCCGCACCCAGCAAGGCCCGCAGGGAGACGCAGGCCGAGGCCTCCCAGCCCGATGCCATCTATCCGCCCTGGCTGCTGCCCCAGCCACTGCTGCTCGAAATGGACGGCGAGCGCCCCTGTTATGGCGGTCCGCTGAGCAAGCTGATCGGGCCGCAGCGGATCGAGGCGGGCTGGTGGGGCGGCAAGGAGGATGGCGGGCAGCCCGCGATGCGCGACTACTACGTGGCCGAGAGCCCCGAGGCCGGCTTGCTGTGGATCTTCCGCGAGCGCCCCTCGGCACGGTTCTCCACGGGCGAGGTGCGCTGGTACCTGCAGGGCTTCTATGCCTGAACTCAGCGACAGGCAGATGCGCAATCGCCAGCCGGCGAAGGTGCATGCGCTGCCGGCGCCCTCGAGAACCGCGCCGGTATCGGCGTTGCCGGGCTATGCCGAATTGCACTGCCTCACGAACTTCAGCTTCCAGCGCGGGGCGTCGACGCCCGAGGAGATGGTGGACCGGGCCTATCAACTGGGCTATTCGGCATTGGCCATCACCGACGAATGTTCGGTGGCCGGCATCGTGCGGGCCTTCGTCTGCCTGCGCGACATGGAGCGCAAGCTCACCGCGTACGAGAAGAAGCATCCCGAAGAGCCGCCGATCCCGCGCAACCCCGATTTCCGGTTGCTGTACGGCAGCGAGTTCCACTTCGAGCGCTTCAAGCTCGTGGTGATCGCGAACGACACCGAAGGCTGGGGCAACCTCTGCGAATTCATCACCGCCGCGCGCACCACCGAGCTGCCCAAGGGCGAGTACCGCGTGAGCTGGGAAGAGAGCGACGTGGCATCGCTGCGGCATTGCCAGATCCTGTTCGTGCCGCACCGCCACCCGGGCAAGGACCTGGATGCGGCCACGCTGCACGAAGACCTGATGGCCGCGAAGGCGCTCTATGCCGACAACCTCTGGCTGGCGCTGGAGCTGTTCAACGAGCTCGACGACGACCTGTGGTTCGCCGGGCTCGTCCAGGCGAGCGAGCAGGCCGGTGTGTCGCTGGTGGCGGCGGGCGACGTGCACATGCACGCGCGCTCGTGCAAGCCGCTGCAGGACGTGCTGACGGCCGTGCGCGTGGGGCGGCCCGTGGCCGAGTGCGGCTTTGCGCTGCAGTCGAATGCCGAGCGGCACCTGAGACAGCGGATGCGTTTGGCGGAGATCTATCTGCCGGATATGTTGGCGAACACGCTGGTAGTAGCCGATCGGTGCAGATTCGATCCAGATGCGATTCGCGACAACTACGAATATCCGTTGGAGACCGTGGGCTCCAGTGAAACACCGGTTCAAACGCTGATTCGCAAGACGTGGGAAGGTGCGGATGGGCGCTACCCGAATGGAATTCCGGACAAGGTGCACGCGCTGATCGAGAAAGAACTCGCCCTGATCATCGAGTTGAAGTACGCGATGTTCTTCCTCACGGTGGAAAACATCGTGAAGTTCGCGAGGTCACAAAATATTCTTTGTCAGGGGCGTGGCTCGTCAGCCAACTCTGCCGTGTGCTTCTGTCTTGGCATCACCGCCATCAATCCCGATAAAGGCACGCTGCTGTTCGAGCGCTTCCTGAGTCGCCATCGCAACGAGCCGCCCGACATCGATGTCGACTTCGAGCACCAGCGGCGCGAAGAGGTCATCCAGTACATCTACGAGAAGTACGGCCGCGAGCGCGCCGCTATCGCCGCCGTCGTCATCTGCTATCGCGCACGCAGCGCGCTGCGCGATGTGGGCAAGGCCATCGGTATCGACGAGCGGCTGGTCGACGAGTTCGCCAAGGACCACTACTGGTTCGACGAGACCGTGCTCGGCGAACAGTTGAATGCCGCTTGCGCGCGCGTGGGTGTGCAGGAAGACGAGCTGAAGCTCGTGCAGTGGATAGAGATGACGCGGCGCCTACGGGGCTTTCCGCGCCACCTGAGCCAGCACGTCGGCGGTTTCGTGCTGACGCACACCAAGCTCACGCGGCTGGTGCCAGTCGAGAAGGCCTCGATGAAGGACCGCTCGGTGATCCAGTGGGAGAAGGATGACCTCGAGGCGATGGGCATGCTCAAGGTCGACGTGCTCGCGCTCGGCATGCTCAGCGCGATCCGCAGAGGGCTCGACCACATGAACCGCTGGCGGGGCTGGTCCACGCAGATGCATCAGGTCCCGAACGACGATCCGAAAGTCTTCGACATGATTTGTGATGCTGACACCGTGGGAGTCTTCCAGATCGAGAGCCGCGCGCAGATGTCGATGCTGCCGCGCTTGAAGCCACGCACCTACGAGGATCTGGTGATCGAGGTGGCGATCGTTCGGCCCGGACCGATCCAGGGCGGCATGGTGCACCCGTATCTCAAGCAGCGCGAGCGAGTACGCAACAAGCTGCCGATCCATTACGAAAAGGAAGAGTTGCGCGAGGCACTGGAGCGCACGCTGGGTGTGCCGATCTTCCAGGAACAGGTGATGCAGATCGCGATGATCGCGGCGAAGTTCACCGCCGACGAGGCCGACCAGTTGCGCCGTGCGATGGCGGCCTGGAAGCGCAAGGGCGGCCTGGAGAAATTTCACGATAAGCTCGTGAACGGCATGGTCAAGCGCGAGTACCCCAGGGAATTCTCCGAAGCCATCTTCAGACAGGTCATGGGCTTCGGCGACTACGGCTTCCCCGAAAGCCACGCCGCCAGCTTCGCGCTGCTGGTCACGGTCAGCAGCTGGCTCAAGTGCCACGAGCCCGCCTGCTTCCTCGCCGCCTTGCTCGACTCGCAGCCGATGGGCTTCTACAGCCCTTCGCAGCTGGTGCAGGACGCGCGCCGGCATGGCGTGGAGGTGCGACCGGTCGACGTGACCTGCAGCGAGATCGACACCACGCTCGAGCCGCGCGCGGCCGATGCGCCGCGCGTGCCGCCGGGCACCGACGCACGCTATGCCGAGCGCCTGGGTCACGACGATCAGCCTGCGGTCCGCCTGGGCCTGAACCGCATCGCGAGCCTCAGCAAGGGCGGCGCGAAGCGCCTGCTCGAGGCCCGCGCGCAGTCGCCCTTCACCAGCACCGAGGACCTCGCGCTGCGCGCCGAGCTCGACGGCAAGGACATGGCGGCGCTGGCCGCGGCCGATGCGCTGATCTCGCTGTCGGGCCATCGGCGCCAGCAGATGTGGGATGCGACGGCGCAGCGGCGCGCGCCGGGGCTGCTCAAGGGCGTGCCGATCCACGAGGAGGCGCTGGCGCTGCCCGCGGCGCCCGAGGGCGAGGAGATCGTCGGCGACTATGCGTCGATGCGCCTCACGCTGCGGCGCCATCCGCTCGCGCTGCTGCGCCCGCGGCTGGCGCGCATGAACCTGCTGAGCGCCGAGCAGCTGCGCGCCATGCCCAGCGGCCGCGTGGTGCGCGCCTGCGGCATCGTCAAGGGTCGGCAGCGGCCGCAGACCGCCAACGGCACCATCTTCGTCACGCTCGAGGACGAGACCGGCAACGTCAACGTGATCGTCTGGAACCACGTGATCGAGGCCTGGCGCGAGCCGCTGCTGAAATCGCACCTGCTCGCGGTGCAGGGCACCTGGCAGCGCGACGACGACAGCGGCGGCAAGGTGCAGCACCTGGTCGCCACCGGCTTCAAGGACCTGACGCCGCTGATGGGCCGGCTCGCGCAGAGCAACAGCAGCCGGGATTTCCACTGACGCGACGGCGGCATCCGCGCGCTCTGTCCGTCTCTGCAACCGATCGCAACCGTTCGTTCGAGTCCTCGCCTCATCCACCGGATTTCGCTAACCTGTTCCTCACCATGTCCGCACTCGCCCTCGATCCCATCGTCGACACGCCCATCGGCCCGCCGCCACCCGCGCCCGACGTGCCCGTGGTGCCGCCACCGCCCGTCATGCCGCCGGGGCCATTGCCCGAGGGCGACCCGCCGCCCGCGATGCCGCCGGTGACCGACCCCGGCTTTCCGCCGCCGGTGGAGGAACCACCGATGCAGACCGCGGTGTCGCTGGCAGCCTCGCTGGCCATCGCATCGGCGTCGGGCGGCGTGCCCTTCGGCAAGCTGCATGCGCGGCGCCTGCGCGAGATGTACCGCTCGGCCGGCTGGCCCTGCTGCGACGCGATCGAGGTCGAGCTGCTCGCGGGCGGATTCCTCGAACGCGTGCGGTCGGCGCAGGGCCACGAGACCCTGCGCGTGACCGATGCCGGCCTCGCGCGCATCGCCACCACGCTCACGATCAACCGCGCGGCGCTGTCGCCGCACGAGGCGCTGGTCGAACGCGTGGCGCGCGAGATGACGCGCGGCGGCCGCATCGCCTGGCGCGGCCTGAGCCTGCGCGCGAAGCTGCCGCCGGCGGAAGAGGGCGGCAAGGCGCGCTGGTGCATGGCCAGGCCCGATGTCTTCTCGATCCGCAACACCAGCGTCGAGGCCTATGCGCATCCGATCGTGCACGAGGTGAAGGTCAGCCGCGCCGACCTGCTGGGCGACCTGCGCAAGCCCGACAAGCGCGCGGCCTACCTCGACCTCGGCGGCGAGTGCTGGTACGTGCTGGGCAACGATGCGCGCGGCCGCTGCATCGCCACGCCCGAGGAGGTGCCGGCCGAATGCGGCGTGATGGTGCTCGAGGGCGAACGCCTCGTGGTCGCGCGTGCCGCGGTGCATCGCAGCTTCGAGCGGATTCCGTTCGCGGTGTGGCTGGCGCTCGCGAAGGCGCAGCCGATGGCGGGGTTCGATGAGGACGTGCAGGACCTGCTGGTGTGAGGTCTGCGGGCCGTGCGGCTGAAGCTCAGCAGAGGCGCTGAAGATTCTCTCGAATGACGGGCGCGATGCGGATATCGCCCGTTGCGAAGAACGACGCCAGTGGCTCGTGGCGAAAAAACTGGCCGTCGAAGCGAGAGCGGATCAAGCGCAACTCGCCCGCGAGCCAGGGAATCGGCTCCAGCGCAGGATAGGCCGCTCGCTCCGAATTGCGAGCAAAGGTGATGTGAGGCGTCCAGCCTCTGACGTCATCCTGCAATTCGGCCTTTTGCAGCGCGCGCTGAACGCATTCGTGCAGGTCACTCAGGCCGTCATGCGGTGCGGGCCGAAACACGGATATCGCCTTGCCTTTTTCCGTGGGGGTGGCTTCCTTGTAGATCCAGGTACAGGATTGATCGAGCACGAGCTTGAGCCCACGAACGGGCACTTCGCTCAAGGCGGCCACGAGCCGGGGCGCGTAGAGCAGCTCACCGCTGTCGTCGACATAGCCCAGCGTCAGATGAAGGTGCGGGAGAGGGGCAAAGTGCGCGTTGCGAGGCCATAGCGATTGGTCGCGGTGCATCGCGATCGCCGACCGAACCTCGGCGTCCGGAAACAACCCGATCAGCAGTCGGGTGCCGCTCGGCATGTCTTGCCTGTCGGATGTCATCTGGCGTGCTCGGATGATGAACGAATCAATCCACCTTCGGCCACCACTGCTCCGCCGTCGTCCGCAACACCCGCGCAGCCTGCGCCTTGATGTCGTGCGGATCGCCCTGTTCGTTGTGCCGCAGCACGCGGAACGGCCAGGTCGAGAGGCGTCCCGTGGCACGCAGACGCGGGGTGGGTCGCGGGGCGGGCTGCGTCTGCGTGGGGCGTGAGAAGAAGAGGATGCGCGCAGCGGCTGCGGGCGGATTGGCGGTGGTCATGCGGTCGCCTCGAAGTTGTTCTTGGAGACGAGGCATTCTAGAGAAATGCTGTATGGATGTACAGTTAAAAGTCCTTCTCCGCAGCCTGCGCGGATGGGGAATCCCTATCGCGCGAACGCCCCGCGCCGCGCCACGAAAAAGGGGCTCCGAAGAGCCCCGAAATCCCCACCATGAAACCCTCAACCCAGCGGCAGGCGCAGGTAGTTGCCCTTCAGCGGCTGCTGCCCCGCGCCCGGCTTGCTCCAGTCGCACACGCCGGCCGGGAAGATGGTCTTGAGCCGCGTTTCCTCGGCGCCGCTGAAGGTCGCCGTGTAGTCGGCCATCGCGACCGGCTTGAGCTGGCACTTGAGCACGTCGTTCACGAGCGGCGAACCGGCCACGATGCGCGGCGTGCTGAAGCGCGGATAGACCACGTTGCACTTCGCTGCCGGGTCCTGCGACGCGACCTCGTCGATGCGCGTGCCGGCCTTGTCCCAGCAGGCGTCGTTGGCGCCCGCGGGCTTGTTGCGCACCACCTTGTCGGTCGATGCCGCGGCGCTGTCGGCCGCCATGTTATCGAGCCACTTGTTCATCAGGTCGATCGATGCGGCGATGTAGTTCACGGCCGAGGTCGAGCCCAGCGTCCAGACGATCTGGTTGTCGCTGCGGCCGTTGGCGCGCTGCAGCCGCGCGCGGATGATCAGGTCCTGCAGCGTGTCGTGGATGTCGCCGGTCGCATCGGCATTGGCGCGCTGCGTGATGATCGGGATGTTCGCGAGGCCAGGGCCCGAGAAGCTGTTCTTGAACCCGCCCGAATAGGTCGCCTCGAGCGCGCCGGCATCGGCCTGCGAGCGCGCCGCCTGCACGTTGCCGTCGCGGTCGTAGCCGCCGACCTTCTCGTTGAGGTCGAGGAACTCCTTCACCGAGATCGTGCCCTTGTTGAGCGCGGCCAAGCCGTACTGCACGCCGATGTTGTCGATCGGGCGGCGCGCCTCCTGCGTGCCGGGGCGCTTGCCCAGCAGGTTCACGTTGGTCTGGAACAGGTCGCAGCGCACGCCGTCCGGCTTGGTCGCGCGGTCGAACACGTTGGCCGCGTTGGTCGGTTCGAGGAAGCCGCAGCCGCTTGCGTTGTCGGACTTGATGATGCTCGCGAACGACCAGTCCCAGGCCCCGCAGGTGCCCTCGTTGAAGCCGTTGACCGCGACCTGCTTGGCCGGCGTCCAGGTCGCCATGTCGAGCCCGTAGACGTTGTTGAGCAACCGGCACTCCATCACCTCGGGCATCAGCGTCTCGGGGAACGAGACGATCGGCTGGATGCCGTCGAGCAGCCCCGGATAGAGCTGCGCGATCAGGTACTGCTGGATCGCGCCGCCCGAGCCGCCGATGCCCGCGGTCCACTTCGGCACCTCGCCGAATTCCTCGATCACGTGTTCCTTGATCATCATCAGCGTCTCGCCCTGCAGGTGCGGGTTGGCGTGCTGGTTGTTCCACAGCTCGGTCGAGTTGACGAAGGCGAAGCCGCGCGACAGGTAGATGTCGCCCACCGCGTCGAGGATCGATTCGATCGGATGCACGCCCTGGTTGTATTGGGCCGAGCCGCAGCAGTCGAAGTAGGGCACCAGCTTCCTGTTCCAGCCCTTGCCGGGCTTCCAGGTGGCGGGGGCGTCCTTCGCCGGGTTGTCGAGCACCGCGAGGCGGTACACGCCGCGGTTGATGGTGCCCGACTCCACGCGCACGATGTAGGGCACGGTGACGCCGTCGTTGGTGGTGGTGTCGGCCAGGTCGGCCGGGCGCGTGCCGGTCGGGTCGGCCAGCGGCTTGAAGCTGCCGGCCTTGCTGCGGTAGTACCAGACCACCTGCGTGGTGGCCGAGCAGTTGGCGTCGAGCGCCACGCCCAGGCCGTTCTGCACCGTGCGGCATTCGTAGGGCGTGATGTGCGGCCCCGAGAGGATCGGGCCGGTGATCGGGTAGTTGACCAGCTTGAGCTCGGTGCGCTGCTCGGGCTTGTCGGCGTTGGTCACGACGATCAGGTTCTCCTTGCCGGTGGCCGAGGCCGGGTCTTCGGCGAGGCCCGTGACCAGGCCGCGCAGCGTGCGCGTGGCGGCATCGCGCGTGGTCAATTGCGCGCTCACGTCCTTGCCGTTGAGGCTCACGCGCACCTTGTCGGTCGCCACGCCCTCGGGCGCGCGCACCTCGAGCAGCGTGTCGCCGCCGCTCACCATCTCGGGCCTGGACGACAGCGTGCGCACGTCGAAGGCGGCCGGGGCGGGCGGCGGCGCGGGCGGGGGCGGCGCGACCGGCAGGAACACCGCGCCGCTGTCCGAGCTGCCGCCGCAACTGGCGAGCAGCGCGGCCGCGGCAATGGCCAGTGCCGCGACGGAGCCGGCGCGAAGGGCCGGCCACGGAGAAACCCGCTTGCGCGGTGCGTGGGGGATGGCGAACATGAGGTCTCCTGTGTTGGTGTCGATCTCCGCAAAGATTAAGGAGCGGCACGTGGCACCACGGTCGTTGCGACGACAGATGAGGCGTGAATTGCTACAGGTAATCCCTGATACCCCGCAGCCCGCGGCCTGCCTCGAGGGCATGGTGCGGCGCTCCCGGTGGGCGGCCGGTCTTTCTTCTTCCGATCTCGAGCGCGTGCTGGGCGGCATGCAGGAGCGCCAGTACGCTCGCGGTGCCTGCATCGCGGGCGCGGGCCAGCTGGTCGAGCACTGGATGGCGCTGATCGACGGCTTCGCCAAGATGTCGGTGGCCTCCGAGGACGGCCGCGTGTCGACGCTCACGGGCGTGTCGGCGGGCGTGTGGTTCGGCGAGGGGTCGCTGTTCAAGCACGAGGCGCGCCGCTACGACGTGTTCGCGCTGCGGCCCACGCGCGTGGCGCTGATGCCGCGCCGCACCTTCGACTGGCTGCGCGAGACCAGCGTGCCCTTCAACCACTACCTGCAGGAACTGCTCAACGCGCGGCTGAGCCTGTTCATCGGCGCGCTCGCGCACGAGCGCCTGCTCGACACCGACGCGCGCGTGGCCAACTGCCTCGCGAGCCTGTTCAATCCCGAGCTCTATCCCGATGCGCCGCGCCACCTGCAGGTGGGGCAGACCGAGATCGGCCTGCTGGCCAACGTCTCGCGCCAGCGCGTGAACGTCGCGCTGCAGCGGTTGCAGGCGCTGGGGCTGATCCGGCTCGAGAAGCGCGGGCTCACCGTGCTCGATCTGACGGGCCTGGGCAACTACCGCGTGTCCTACGACGGCCCCGCGCTGGCCGAGGACGCGGCCTCGGCACGCCGCGCCTGAAGCGCTTCGGGCCGCGCCCGGCGCCTTGGCGGGTGCGGGAAATGAATTCTTTTTGCTACAGTTCGGCGATGAATTTCACGCCAGACGCCGCGGCAGCCTTTTCCGAGAACCTGGGCGAGGTGCTGCGGAAACACGGCGTGCAGGAGGCGCTGCGCCACCTCAACGCGGGCGTGCCGCACCGCTACACCGCGGTCTTCGTGCTCGACGGCGACCTGCTGCGCAACCTCTACATGGTCGACAAGCTCGGCGAGGCGCGCCCCGAGCAGCTCGCCGTGGTGCCGCTGGGCAGCAGCTTCTGCCAGTTCGTGCTGCGCGACGGTCGCCTGTGCACCGAGGATTCGCGCGATGAGCGGCTGCTCGACGGCAGCCCCTACCAGGGCATGGTGATCGCCTACCACGGCGTGCCGCTGACCCATGGCGACGGCCGGCTGGCCGGCACGCTGTGCCACTTCGACCTGGTGCGCCAGAGCCTCAGCGAGGCGCAGTTCGAGCGGCTGCAGCAGGCCGCGCGGCTGCTGTCGGAGCACGTGCTGCGCGCCGCCTCGCCGCGGCTGCCCGATCAGCCCGGCGCGACCGCGTAGCTCTGGTAGGTGCCCTTCAGCGGCACCTGCCCGACACCCGGCTTGGTCCAGTCGCACACGCCGCTGGAGAACACGGTCCGCAGCCGGGCGAGCTGCGTGGGCGTGAGGGGCTGGGCGTAGTCCGACGCCAGCACCGGTTTCAGCTGGCACTTGTTGATGTCGTTCGTCAGCGGCGCGCCGGCCTGCTGGCGCGGCTCGCCATGCAGCGGGTACATCGTGGCGCAGGTGCCGGTGGCGCCATAGGCCGGCGATTCCTCGTACTTGGTGCCGCTGCCGTCGAAGCAGGCATCCACCGCGGCCCGGGGCTTGTGCGCCACCACCTTGTCGGTGGTCAGCGGTGCCGGGTCGGCGGCGAGGCCGTCGAGCCACTGCGTCATCACGTCGAGCGACAGCGCGGCCAGCGGATAGCCGGTGCGCGGGCCGACCCAGATGACCTGGTTGTCGACGCGGCCGTTGGCGCGCTGCAGCCGCGCGCGCACCACCAGGTCGCGCTCGTGCGAATGGATGTCGCCCGAGGCGTCGTTGTAGGTGCGCGAATGCAGGATCGGCACGAAGGCCAGGCCGCCGCCGCCCGAGTTGACCAGGCCGCTCGCATAGGCGCGCTCGAGCGCGAGCGCGTCGCCCACGGTGCGCTGCGGCACCGGCTTGCCGTCCTTGTCGTAGCCGCCGACCTTCTCGTTGAGCGTCACGAACTCCTCGGCACTGATCGCGCCCTTGTTGAAGGCCTCGAGCCCGTACTGCACGCCGACGTTGTCGAGCGGGCTGCGCGCGAAGCCGGTGATCGGGTCGCGGCCCATGATGTTGGTGCGCATGTCGGAGGTGGTGCAGCGCGCGCCGGTCGGGTTGTTGATCGGGTCGTAGACCTTCGAGACGTCCTTGAGCGCGCAGCCGGCCGCGTTGGTCGCGACGATGGTGTTGACGAAGCTCAGGTCCCAGGCGCGGCAGGTGCCGTTGGTGAAGCCGTCGACCGCCGTGCGCTTGGCATTGGTCCAGGTCGCGGTGTCGGCCTTGTAGACGTTCTCCAGCAGGCGGCAGTCGGCCACGTGCAGGCTGCCGTCGGGGAAGGTCAGCGAGGGCTGCAGGCCGTCGAGCAGGCCCGGGTAGATCTGCGTGATCACCAGCTGCTGGATCGCGCCGCCCGAACCGCCCGAACCGGCGGTCCAGCGCGGCACGCCGTAGGTCTCGATGAAGCGCTCCTTCAGCATCATCAGCGTCTCGCCCTGCAGCACCGCGTTGCCGCGCTGGCCGTTCACCAGCTCGGTCGAGATCATGTAGGCGAAGCCGCGCGACAGGTGCAGGTCGCTCAGCGCGTCGGTGGCCTGGTTCACGCCCTGGTTGTACTGCGTGCCCGCGCCGCCGCCGAAGCTCACCACCAGCCGGCCGTTCCAGCCCGCGGCGGGCTTGTAGCCAGTGGGCACCACGGTCTCGGCCGTGGGGTCGTCGAGCAGCGCGATGCGGTAGATCGTGCGGCCCACCGTGCCCGAGTCCACGCGCACGATGTAGGGCACCGTCTTGCCCTCGATGGTCGTGGTCTGCGCCAGGTCGGACGGGCGCGCGAGCGGATCGGCCAGCGGCTTGAAGCTGCCGGCAGGCGTGCGGTAGAAGTAATCGAAGCGCCGCGTCGCCGAGCAGTTCGCATCGAGCGGCGTGCCCATGTTCGATTCGACCGTGCGGCATTCGTAGGGCGTGAGCAGCGCGCCCGCGAGGATCGGGCCGGTGTCGGGATGGTTGGTGAGCACCAGTTCGGCATTCGAGGACGCGCGGCCCTCGGCGCTGGCCTTCACCGCCAGCGTGTTCGCGCCCATGGCCAGGCCCTTGACCATGCCGCGCAGGTTGCCGTTCGCATCGCGCGCGAACTGGGCCGTCACCGGCTTGCCGTTCAGCGTGAGTTCCAGCCCCGAGGCCGTCGCGCCCGCGGGCGCCTTCACCTCGACCAGCGCATCGCCGCCGCTCACGAACTGCGGCTTGGACGACAGCACCGTGATCGAGGCCTGGTCGAGCGCCGCCGGCGCCGCGGGCGGCGGCGAGGCCGGCACGACGGGGATGAAGCCCCCGCCGCCGCCGCCATCGCCGCCGCAGGCGGCCAGCAGCGCCGCGCAGGCGATACCGAGGGAAAGGATGCGTGCCGGCCGCGCAAGCGGCGGCGCGGTTCGGGTCGAACCGAGCGTTTGTCTCATGGTGTTCTTCTTTCGTGGGACGGATGATGTCGACGCGCACGGCCTGATCGAGCCCTCGCCGCACGGCGTCGGCTTCACTCTATGCAGCGCATGCGATCCCGTGTTCTCCGATCGCGCCAACTTCATTTGCCAATCGCGCCATGCACATGCCTCCTGCAGCGAGATCCGTTTCATTGAACTTCGCGGGCCGGCCCACCTTGCCGATCTCGTACGTCAGGGATTTCCTCGAGGGACTGCCGATCGATGCGCCCACCTTGCACGGCATGCTGCACCTGGCCACGATCTCGCCCACCTTGCTCGCGCAGCGGCACGGCCGCGTCACCGAGGAGCAGTTCGCCGAGCTGTTCCGCAGCGTGGCGCTGCACATGGACGACGAGATGCCCGGCCTCTATGCGCGGCCGCTGCGCTGCGGCACGCTCAAGGTGCTGAGCATCCTGATGCTCGACGCGCCCACCTTGCAGGTCGCCATCAAGCGATGGATGCAATTCAACCGCGTGCTCGACGACGGCTCGGTGTTCACCCTGCACCGCGACGAACGCGAGGCCGTGATCCGCATCGATGCCTATCCGCGCCAGGCCCGCAGCGCGCGCCTGGTGCAGGAGCTGCACATGAAGCTGGTGCACGGCCTGTGCTCGTGGATCATCGGCGCGCGCATCGAACTCGAGCGCATCGACTTCGGCTTCGCGCGGCCCGACGATGCCGCCGACTACCTCTTCATGTTCCCCGGCCCCGCGCGCTTCGGGCAGCCCGTCACGGCCATGGTCTTCGACCCGAAGTACCTCGACCGGCCGGTGCGCCGCCGCTCCGGCCTCGAGCTGCGCGACCTGCTGCATCGCGCGCCGCTCGACTGGCTGTTCGTGCCGCCGAGCGCCGACAGCGCCGCGCATCGCGTGCGCGGCTGGCTGCAGGCACGGCTCGGCGAGGACTGCGACATCGCCCATGTGGCGGGTGCCTTCGGCCTGTCGGCGCGCACGCTCGTACGGCACCTGCAGGCCGAGGGCGCGACCTTCCAGGACATCAAGGACGCGCTGCGCCGCGACGTCGCCATCGAGCGGCTCACGCGCGGTTCCGAGCCGCTGATCGCCATCGCCTCGGACCTCGGCTTCTCGAGCGTGGCCGCCTTCCACCGCGCGTTCCGGCGCTGGACCGGCGGTACGCCGGGCGACTACCGCGAAGGCGGCGAAGCGATGGAGCGCAGCTTCGCGCGCGAGGCGAGGCCTGCGAAACCGGCGGGCGCGTACCGCGAGGGCGCGGCGGCCTGAGCGCGCCGCGTCCCCTTCACGACTTCAGGGCGCGTAGGCCGCCGAGCGGCAGGGCGCGCCGCCGCAGACGTCGACCACCTTGCCGGTGCTGCGCAGGAATTCCGACTTCTGCTGCCGCGCGGCCGGCGTGGCGCGCGGATCCTCGTGCGGATCGCTGCCGGCCGTGGGCGCGAGGTTGTCCTGCGGCGGGGGCGGCAGGCGGCCCGGGCCGCTGTCCCACACCACCATCGCGGAACCGTCGTAGCCGCCGGCGCCCAGGTCCATGCATGAGAGCTGGAAGTAGGGCACCGCGTCGGGATGACGGCCGCTGGCCGTGGCCGGGCAGTAGAGCCTGGCGCCGATGGTGCGCGCCTCGACCTCGGCCGACCACATCGTGACCTGGTGGTCGCCGAAGGCCACGTGCATCAGCACCTTGTGCGTCGGCGTGCCGGGCAGCGGCTTGTCGGTCATCGCCTGCGCATAGCCGCTGGCCTCGGCGCGGTCCCACAGCGTCTGCCACAGCGAGAAGATGAACTGCTGGTCGAGGCTGTCGGGGTAGGCCGCGTAGACCATGGTCGCGAACTCGGGGAAGTCCGCGCTGCGCTCGAGCAGCAGCGAGTAGTTCATGCCGGGCACGCCGAGCACGCCGCGGTGGATGTCCTGCGCCACGCTCATCAGCATGCCTCCGAGGATGCCGCCCTGGCTGTTGCCGTCGTAGAACAGCTCGCTGGTGTCGAGCACGCTGCGCGGCGTGGTGCCCATCTGGAAGGCCGCGTTGCTGCCGAAACCCTTGGCGCTTTGCATCGCGCGGCCCAGCATCAGCATGTTGAGCACGCCCTGCTGCGTGGTGTCGAAGGGCACGCGCGCGTTCGACAGGTCGAAGAAGCCGAACACCGACGGCACGATCTCGGTCTGCGAGAAGCCGTACCAGTTGGTCGCGCAGAACACGAAGTTGTGCTCGTTGCTCATGTCCTTCACGTTGCTGGCGTTGACCTCGGTCGGCTTGCCGAACAGGCCGTGGCCGTACAGCGAGATGCGCGCGGGGTTGATGCTGCCGTCGGGGTTGAGCGCCGCGCGCGGGATGTTGCAGATGAAGGGCACGGTGAGCGTCGAGCGGCCGTCCCACACGGGGGTGTCGTAGACGCCGGGCGAGGCCGAGGCGTAGCGGAAGCTCTCCAGCGGCAGCGGCCGGTCACCCAGCGTGTCGAAGGCCGCCTTGACGGCCGGCACCGACAGCGCGCCGCCGCCGAGGTAGGGCGCCACGGCGGCGATCACCGGCGTGATGTCGGCCGTGCCGGTCGTGGGAGCCGCCACGAAGCTCGGCACCGTGAGCGTGCCCTCGATGTGGCGCGCGATGCGCGCGTCCTGCGCGGGCGTCAGGTCCTGCACCGTCGTCACCTTGAAGCCGGGCGTGCCGTCGGTGAGCGCCGCGAAGCCGGCATCGCGGATCGCGAGCATGCGGCCCGTGATGCTGCGCTGCGAGCCCACGGTGAAGTCCCAGGCCAGGTAGAGCGGCTCGCGCGCCACGCCCGCGCGCTGCAGCGTCGAGAGGATGCTCTCCATGTGCGCTCGGCGATCGTTCACGAAGCCCAGCGCGCTCTCGTGGCGGTCGCGGTAGATGCGGAACGCGGGCCCGGCCTCGATGGTCTTGCCGGCGGCATCCTTCATGTTGCGCATCGCCACGATGTAGCGATGGCCCCACTCGAGGTTCTTCGCCACGCGGATATTGAGGCTCTGGCGGTCGGGCGCGCTGACGTTGTTCTTGTCGAGCTCGACCCAGATCAGCTTGCGCTCGAGCGTGTCGGCATCGATCAGCACCACGGGCGCGTCGGCCTTGAGCGAAGCCGAGAGATCGCCGATGCCCGGCGCGCCGGTGCGCGCGAGGTCCACGCCCGGCACGCGCGTCACGATCATCGCGCCCGGCGAGAAGCCGTCGTTGCGGTTCCATTCGGTGGTGTCGATCGGCTTGTTGCGCACCACCTCGCTGCGCGGCATCGAGGCCGTCTGCAGATTCAGCCGGCGGCCGGTGTCGGTGCTGGCGTCGGCCACCGTGTAGTAGTCGTTGGGAAACGGCAGCATGCAGTGCGCGGGATCGAGGAAGTCGCAGCGCTGCGCCGTGTCCGCCGTGCCGGCGGGCAACTGGGCATCGATGCTCGCGAGCATTGGCGGGTCGGACGGCGGATTGCCGGTGCCCGGTCCCGAGGCGGGCGGCAAGCCGGCGAAGCCGAGGCCCGATCCGCCGCTGCCGCCGCCGCAGCCGGCGAGCACCGCCGCGGCGGCCAGCAGCGCGGTGCCGGCCAGTGTGCGCCAGCGGGTCGGGTGGGGGACGGGGGGGCGCGCAGGGGCCTGCGCGCGGTCGGGCATCGGCATGGGTGTTCGTCTCCGTCGTGTTGTTGGGATGCGGCTCGCGCACTCTACGGAGGCGTTGCCGCGCGCGCCATTGGCAAGGTGCCCTGCCGGGCTGTGCATCTGCACAAGGCGGCCGCGGTCAGTGCAGCGACGGATTGGCGCCGCGGCCCAGGCGGCGCTGGCGCAGCGCGAGGTACATCCGCGAGAGCCAGGCCATGTCGTCCAGCCGCGCGCCGAGCAGCGACTCGATGTGCGCGAGCCGGTGCAGCAGCGTGTTGCGGTGGATGCCAAGCGCGGCCGCGGTCGCCTTGTGGTTCTGCCGGTGGTCGAAGTAGCTTTCGAGCGTCTCGAGCAGCGGCGGCTCGGCCGCGAGGGCCGCGATCATCTCGTTGCACAGCGCCGAGACCTCGGTCGACTGGCGCATCAGCGTGTCGAGCGCGAATTCGGAATAGCAGAAGCTGGCGTCGTTGCGGCGCAGGCGCTGCCCCATCTCGATCGCGGCCAGCGCCTGTTCGGCGCTGCCGCGCCAGCCCGCGGCGCCCCGCGACGGCAGCCCCAGGCCCGCCGCCTCGATGCTCGGGCGAAGCCGCATCGCCTGCTCGATGCTCGCGAGCAGCCGGCGCTCGCGCGCATCGGCCGCTTCGCCGGCCGGCGCCGGCAGCCAGGCCACCCAGTGGCCGCGATGCAGCGCCAGCGCGACCGGCCCCAGGTCTTCGCGCACCGCCGCCGCCACCGCCTCCAGCACCCGCTCGCCGGCCTCGGGCGTGGTCGGTTCGAGCGGCATCGGCCGCAGCGCCAGCGCCACGTGCGGCTGGTCGACCTGGATGCCCAGCGCCTGCGCCGCGTCGTCGAAGGCGCCGACCCAGGTCGGATCGAACACCGCCGCCGCCAGCCGGGCCTGCGTCTGCGCCTTCCAGCGCATCTCGCGCGTGTGCTCGGTCAGGTAGGCATCGCTCACCGTGCGGCTCAGCAGGTCGCTGTAGTACAGCAGGAAGGGCGAGACGCGGAACAGCACCTCGTCGCACAGCGCGGGATGCGGCCGCACGTGCGCGAGCAGCGCGTCCATGTAGACGCGCGTGCCAGTGCGGTAGGCCTGCAGCAGCGCCGACAGCGAGAGCGCCTGTGCGTGGCGGCGCTGGCTGAAGCGGCCGATCCATTGCAGGTCGTCGTCGTGCGGCTTGTCGCGGATCAGCAGCGCGTCGTACCAGAGTTCCGCGTTGCGCAGGCCGACGCGGTAGACGTCATGCGCGAGCGCCTGGCCGAGCGCGCCGTACTCGGGAATGCTGCCGCGCAGCGTGTCGAGCATGTGCGTCGAGAGGTTCGGGCTGTCGCGGCGCAGTTCGCGGACCAGTCCGCGCAGCCCGAGCGACAGCGGTTCCATCGCGGGCAGGCTCATGCGCTCGGGCGTGGGCGAGTTTTCCATGCGGGATTCGTCTCCATCCATCTCTTCGTGCCGTGCCGCTCGGATGGCGGCTGGCCGCCAGTGTCGGGCGGGGAGGAGAGCGGGCGCAAGAGTGCTTGCCAGAAGCACGACGGGCCGCGTTGCGCGGCCCGGGGTCAGGGGTGTGGAGCGGGTGAAGGGAATCGAACCCTCGTATGAAGCTTGGGAAGCTGCCGTTCTACCATTGAACTACACCCGCGTCGGGGGCGGATTCTAACGTCAGTCCGAAGGTGGGGCAGTACGCCCAGGGCCAAGGTCACCGCTTGATGAGCCCACCCACGACCCGCGCCGCCAGCGACACCTCCCCCTCCAGGTTCCGCACCAGACTCTCCCGATCCGCATCGGTGCGCTGCTGGGAAAGAAATCGCTTGCCGGTCAAGGCCTGGATCTCGATCTCGAAGCCCACGAGCCGCCGTGCCGTCTCGCCGAGGAATTCGGGCGATGCGTCCTCCACCGACCAGGGCTGCGGTCGTCCCGCCTCCTGCGACGCGGTCAACGCCGCAAGGTGGGCGCGCATCCAGTCGGCGTCGTCGATGAATCGCAGCCGCCCTTGCGCCTGCACCGCCATGTAGTTCCAGCTCGGCGCATTGCGGCCGCTGCGCTGTCCGTTGACGTACCAGCGCGGGGAAATGTAGGCGTTGGGGCTCTGGAAGACGGCGGTGACCTCGGTCTCTCCCGGGTCCTGCGTCCACAGCGAATGGCTTCGCGCCACGTGGCCCGACAGCAGGCCATGCGCGCCGCGGTCCGAGAGGTGCAGGGGCAGCAGGTTCGCGTCCATCTTCCCCGAGCGGGCGACGACGACGGTGGCGAGCGGGTAGTCGCGCATGAGCCGGTGCAGCTCCTCGCGCTCGGTCATGGCGAACAGCGGTTGAACGTGCATGGGTCGTGCTACTTCGCGCCGCTGACCAGCGTCTGCACCGTCGCGCGCGAAATCGCTGCGATGTGCGCATCGATCGCCGCCACCACCGGCTGGAATTCGGCCTTGCTCAACTGGTTGAAGTCCTTCGGTTCCGCGAAGTCCTTGAGCTGCCGCACGCGGCCTTCCTGCAAGGTCTTCAAGGGCTCGTAGGCCGAGAGCTCGAGCGGCGGGGCGAGGGCGAAGACCTTGGCCTCCATCGCGGGCACGGCGAAGTAGCGCGTCGAGCCGAACATGCTGCGCGTGAAGAGGCCCGAGTTCGCCATGTAGCTCTCGGCGCAGGGGCCGCCGCTGCACTCCAGGCGCGCCAGGGTGCGCTTGCCCTCGACCACGACGACCGCCGCGATCTGTTCCTCCCTGAGCTTCTGCGTTGCCCAGGCTTGCGCCGGATTGGCGCGCCAGCCGTCGTTCTGCGAGACGGCGAGTGCATTGACGCTGGTGGTGGCGTAGCTCGTGAGGCGCACGACCTGGAAGCCGGCGCGCTCGAGGTCGGCCGTGAAGACGTCGTAGGTTCGCGAAGTCGGGTTCCACGGAAACTGGTGGTTCGCCGCGAAGTTGGTGAAGACGGTGGTGCCCACGTGCAGGTGCTGCGCGGGCGCCGGCATGTTGACGAGCAGGCCCACCTTCGCACCCTTGGGCAGCTTGCCGGCATTGGGTGGAACGGGGGGCGCGGTGGTGCAGCCCACGAGCGCGGTGGCAAGCATGGCCAGGGCCAGAAGCCGTTTCAGCATCGGTTGTCTCCTCGTGTTCTTCTTGTGGCGAATGCGCCCGGATGCGGGCACGCGCGATTCTGCGGGGACGTTGCGCGCGAGGGCAAGCCGCAGCTGTCGTGGGCGGCACAATCGAGGGCTTTGCTACAGGAGATGGCGTGAGCCGACCGGAGATCTTTTCGCATGCGGCCCTCGCCGGCCCGCGCAAGTGGCGCTGGCTGCTGGCCCTCACGATGCTCGCGGTGCTCGTGCTGAGCCTGCTGCCCCAGAACGTGCCGATGCCGACCACCGGTTGGGACAAGTCCAACCACCTGCTGGCCTTCGCGACGCTCGGCGGCCTGGGCTGCTGGTCATGGCCCGGGCGACTGCGTTTCGTGTTGCCGGCGCTGCTGGCCTATGGCGGATTGATCGAGGTGCTGCAGTCGTTCACGCCCGATCGCTCGGCGGAGTTCGAGGACCTGCTGGCGGACGCGATCGGGCTGCTGGTCGGCGCGGCCGTCGCGGCCTTCCTGGCGAAATGGCAACAGCGGATCTGAGACCCAAAAAAACACCCGCCGAAGCGGGTGAGGTGAGCATGTAGCTCAGGGGGAGGGAGGATTCGAGCGAAGTTTCCGATGAAAACAAAAGTTTAACGTCGGTACTTTCCCTGCCCTCATGCCGGCCGCGATTCCGTGAACGATTCCCTCGTGTCTACGCCCGCGTGGCGCATGAGACTACAGACCGCCGCCGCCCGGCGGCCAAGGATGGCTCCATCGCATCACATCCGAAAGGAGCTTCCCATGATGTTCGACTTCCTTCGTTCGAGCCCGACCGCCTACCTGAAGCGCGCAGCGACGCTGCTCGAGGAGGCGCAGATGGCGCGCATCGAGCACCAGGCCGCGGCCGAGCACCACAGCGCGCTGGCGCGCATGTACGCCGAGCGGGTGCGGCGCCTCGAGAGCGAGCTCTACCGGCCGCAGCCCTCCAGCGGTGCGGATGCGCCCAAGGTGTCCGAGGAGCGCCCGCAACCTCAGCTCTACTCGCTCGATGCCGGCCGGCGTGCCGGTGCGACCTCGGCGAGCTGACACTGCCCGCAGAAAGAAGACAAAACGGCCGCTGATGCGGCCGTTTTTCTTTGGGGCGGAAACGTCTTCAGTTGCGCGCGGCCGCCGCCGCGTTCGCGGCCTCGATGGTGCGCCGGCGCAGCGGCGCCAGTACCAGCTTGGCCGCGATGCCCGAGGCGATCGACACCACCGCGACCAGCAGGAACACGCGGTCCCAGTTGCCGCCCGCGGCCAGCACGGTGCCCAGCGGCACGAACAGCGAGGCGGTGCCCTTGGCCGTGTACATGGTGCCGGCGTTGCCGGCGGCGTTCTTGATGCCGAAGGTGTCGGCCACCAGCGCCGGGAAGATCGAGTAGATCTCGCCCCAGAACAGGAACACCAGCGCCGCGAAGGTCATGAAGGCCACCGGCTCGTGGCCGTACTGGCGCAGGCCCAGCAGGGCCAGGCCCTCGCCGATGAAGACGATCAGCATGGTGTTCTCGCGGCCGATATTGTCCGACACGAAGCCGCACAGCGGCCGCGTGAAGCCGTTGGCCAGGTTGTCGATGGCCAGCGTCATGGTCAGCAGGGGCATCGACAGGCCGAGGAAGTGCATCGGCATCTTGTCGATGTGGTAGTCCTTGGCGATCGGGCCGATCTCGGCCGTGGCCATCAGGCCGCCCGCGGCCACCAGCACGAACAGCAGGTAGGTGAGCCAGAAGACCGGGGTCTTGACCATCGCGGCCGGCGTGTAGTCGACCTTGGTCATCACCAGGCGGGTCTGCGCGATCACGCCGCTGGGTACGAAGGGCTTCACCATGAACATCGACATCACGAAGATGCAGGCGCCCTGCAGGATGCCGAAGTACAGGAAGGTGTGCTCGTAGCCCGAGGTCTGGATCATGTTGGCGATCGGGATCACGGTGATCGCCGCGCCGGCGCCGAAGCCAGCGGCCGTGAGGCCCGCGGCCAGGCCGCGGCGGTCGGGGAACCACTTGAGCGCGTTGCCCACGCAGGTGCCGTAGACGCAGCCGGCGCCGATGCCCGAGATCACGGCCGCGGCGTAGAGCACCGGCAGGCTGTCGGCGTAGGCGTTGATGATCCAGCCGCAGGCCGCGAGGATCGCGCCGCCGGCGATCACCGGCCGCGGGCCGAAGCGGTCGACCAGCCAGCCTTCGATCGGCACCAGCCAGGTCTCGACCACGACGAAGACCGAGAACGCGATCTGGATCGCGGCCAGCCCCCAGTGGTGCTTGGCCTCCATCGGTGCGACGAACAGGGTCCAGCCGTACTGGACGTTGGCGATCATCGCCATGCAGACGATGCCCAGCGAGAGCTGGATCCAGCGCGTCGAGGGTTTGCGGGTGGTGGAGGAAGCCGAGGCGGCGCGCGGCGCGCTGCTGCTCTCCACGGCGATGGGCGAGGGAGTGGTCATGACGAACCTGTCCTTTGTCTCTGGGCGAGTCTGTAGTTATGGAAGGTGCTCGGAGCCTTCGCATGGAGGGCTTCCGAAACGGTTTCCACTGTCGGAGCGTTCGCCTCAAAAACTCTTGACGCGCGTCAATTTCATGCCGATGGCGGCATGCTCGTTGTCCCTTATTCGCTGTCGTGAATGGATGGCCGCGCGGGCCCGCATGCACCGCGCCTCAGCGCAGGAACACGTGCTGCATGAACTGCTGGATCGGGTACTGCACCACCGTCTGCACGCGCGCCGGCAGCTCGAGCGGACGCATCAGCATCTTGAGCGTGGCGCCCGGGCTCAGGTGGGTGCGGATGGTGCGGTTCATGGTGGCGCCGAGGCCGCGCACGTAGGCGGCATCGTCGGCGCGCTCGGGCGAGCGCGCGCGCACCACGTGGCGGATCGCGCAGTCGGCGTCCTCGCTCTTGAGTTCCAGCGTGCGCCGGCCGATGGTGCCGAGCACGCGGAAGCGGCCCAGCCCTTCCTGCTCGCGGTAGCGGCGGAAGAAGCGATAGAAGTGCTTGTAGTGGTTGACCTCGTCGGTCGCGATGCGGGTCGCGAGGTCGTGCAGCACGGGCTCGTCGGTGCTGCGCGCCATGGCCTTGTAGTAGGTGGCGGTGCCGGTCTCGACCACGCAGCGCGCGCTCATCTCGAGGCCGCGCGTGGGCGCCAGCAGCTCGACCTTGCAGTAGGTGGCGTACTCCTCGAGGAAGCCGCGGTAGGCCTGCTCCCAGGGAAACTCGGGCCAGACGTATTCGACGTAGGCGCGCAGCGCCTTGCCGTGCTGCAGTTCCTCCTGCTCCCACTGGGTGCTGAGCCAGGCGGTGACTTCCTCATCGCCACGAAAGAAATCGACCAGGTTGTGGGTGTAGAGGTCGGAACCGCTTTCGATGAAGGAGGCGGCGGCCACCAGGTAGAAGAGGTTCTCGTCGCTGCGCACCCTGTCGAGCGCGATGCGCGAGAAGTCGAGGTCTTCGATCGTCCAGTGCGCTTCCGCCTCGTGGCTTGCCATGCGTGTTCCTTGATTCATGTCCAGATGAATAGGAGGGGGCCGGCCGGTTTTGGTTCTCGCCGGTCCCCGGGTTCGCGTCAGGGCACATATTAGCCCCGCGCCAGGGAGCGTGCAGCGGGAGATTGCATCCGGCCGGGCCGCCCGGCGGGCGCCAAACCTATAATCGATTGTTCAAGCAAATCAAGCAGTTAGGCCGGTTCGCCGCAGTGGGTTCGACATGAGGGTCGCCATCGCCGCGCCGCCCTCGACAGAAGACGAATCCAAAGATGAGCCAGCCCACATTCACTGTCGCGGACATCCGCAAGACCTTTCTCGATTTCTTCGCCTCCAAGGGCCACACGGTGGTGGCCTCGAGCCCGCTGGTGCCGGGCAACGACCCGACGCTGATGTTCACCAACTCGGGCATGGTGCAGTTCAAGGACGTGTTCCTCGGCGAAGACAAGCGCCCCTACGTGCGCGCCGCCTCGGTCCAGGCCTGCCTGCGCGCCGGCGGCAAGCACAACGACCTCGAGAACGTGGGCTACACCGCGCGCCACCACACCTTCTTCGAGATGCTGGGCAACTGGAGCTTCGGCGACTACTTCAAGCGCGAATCGCTGCACTGGGGCTGGGAGCTGCTCACGCAGGTCTTCAAGCTGCCGCCCGAGCGCCTGCTGGCCACGGTCTACCACGAGGACGACGAGGCCTTCGACATCTGGACCAAGGAGATCGGCCTGCCGCCCGAGCGCGTGATCCGCATCGGCGACAACAAGGGCGGCAAGTACAAGTCCGACAACTTCTGGATGATGGCCGACACCGGCCCCTGCGGCCCGTGCTCCGAGATCTTCTACGACCACGGCCCGCACATCCCCGGCGGCCCCCCGGGCAGCCCGGAGGAAGACGGCGACCGCTTCATCGAGATCTGGAACCACGTGTTCATGCAGTTCGACATGCAGGACGACGGCAGCGTCGTCAAGCTGCCCGCGCCCTGCGTCGACACCGGCATGGGCCTGGAACGCCTGGCGGCGATCCTGCAGCACGTGCACAGCAACTACGAGATCGACATCTTCGATGCGCTGATCAAGGCCGCCGCGCGCGAGACCGGCGAGAAGGACCTCGCGAACAACTCGCTCAAGGTGATCGCCGACCACATCCGCGCCACCGCATTCCTGGTGGCCGACGGCGTGATCCCCTCGAACGAAGGCCGCGGCTACGTGCAGCGGCGCATCATCCGCCGCGCGATCCGCCATGGCTACAAGCTGGGGCAGAAGAAGCCCTTCTTCCACAAGCTGGTGCCCGACCTGGCCCGCCTGATGGGCGAGGCCTATCCGAAGCTGGTGGCCGACGAGAAGCAGATCACCGACACGCTCAAGGCCGAGGAAGAGCGCTTCTTCGAGACGCTGGCGATCGGCATGGAAATCCTCGACACGGCGCTGGCCGGCGGCGTGAAGACGCTGCCGGGCGACGTGGCCTTCAAGCTGCACGACACCTACGGCTTCCCGCTCGACCTGACGCAGGACGTCTGCCGCGAGCGCGACGTGCAGGTCGACGAGGCCGGCTTCAACGAAGCGATGCGGCGCCAGAAGGAAGCCGGCCGCGCGGGCGGCAAGTTCAAGATGGAGCGCGCGGTCGAGTACAGCGGCGCGGGCAACGTCTTCACCGGCTACGAACACCTCGAGGAAGCGGCCAAGGTGCTGGCGCTGTACCTCGAAGGCTCGGCCGTGCAGGAACTCAAGGAAGGCCAGAGCGGCATCGTGGTGCTCGACACCACCCCGTTCTACGCCGAGAGCGGCGGCCAGGTCGGCGACCAGGGCTTCATCTCGGCCGAGGGCGTGCAGTTCGGCGTCGAGGACACGCTCAAGATCAAGGCCGACGTCTACGGCCACCACGGCACGCAGACCCAGGGCACGCTCAAGGTCGGCGACAGCGTCAAGGCCGCGGTCGACGGCGCGCGCCGCGCCGCCACCATGCGCAACCACTCGGTCACCCACCTGATGCACAAGGCGCTGCGCGAGGTGCTCGGCGGCCATGTGCAGCAGAAGGGCTCGCTGGTCGATGCCGACAAGACGCGCTTCGACTTCGCGCACAACGCACCGGTCACGCGCGAGCAGATCCTCGAGATCGAGCAGCGCGTGAATGCCGAGATCCTCGCCAACGCCGCCACGCAGGCGCGCGTGATGGACATGGAATCGGCCCAGAAGACCGGCGCGATGATGCTGTTCGGCGAGAAGTACGGCGAGACCGTGCGCGTGCTCGACATCGGCTCGAGCCGCGAGCTCTGCGGCGGCACGCACGTGGCGCGCACCGGCGACATCGGCCTGTTCAAGATCGTGAGCGAAGGCGGCGTGGCCGCCGGCGTGCGCCGCGTGGAAGCCATCACCGGCGCCAATGCGCTGGCCTACCTGCAGGACCTCGAATCCACCGTGCACAGCGCGGCCGCCACGCTCAAGGCGCCGGCCGCCGAGCTGCAGGGCCGGCTGGCCCAGGTGCTCGACCAGGTCAAGGCGCTCGAGCGCGAAGTCGGCTCGCTCAAGGGCAAGCTCGCCTCGTCCAAGGGCGACGAGCTGCTGGCGCAGGCCATCGAGGTCAAGGGCGTGAAGGTGCTGGCCGCCAAGCTCGACGGCGCCGATGCCAAGACGCTGCGCGACACCATGGACAAGCTCAAGGACAAGCTCAAGAGCGCCGCCATCGTGCTGGCCGCGGTCGACGGCGCCAAGGTGCAGCTCGCGGCCGGCGTCACGGCCGACGCGATGGGCAAGGTCAAGGCCGGCGAGCTCGTCAACTTCGTGGCCCAGCAGGTGGGCGGCAAGGGCGGCGGCAAGCCCGACCTGGCGATGGCCGGCGGCACCGATGCCGCCGCGCTGCCCGCGGCGCTGCAGTCGGTGCAGGCCTGGGTGAGCGAACGCCTCTGATCCCGCGGAAACCGTCGCGATGACCGACACGGTGCCCGGCGAAGTCCTCGTGATGGGCGCGGGCACCATCGGCTGCTTCGTCGGCGGCAGCCTCGCGGCGGCCGGCGTGCCGGTCACCTTCGTCGGTCGCCCGCGCGTCCTGCAGGCACTGGCCGCGCGGGGCCTGGCGCTGACCGATCTCGAGGGCCGCAAGCACCATCTGCCGGCCGAAGGCCTGCACCTGGTCGACCGGGTGCCCGGCGGCATCAAGCCCGCGCTGGTGCTGCTTGCCGTGAAGAGCGGTGCCACCGCCGAGGCCGCGGCCGAGCTGGCCTTCTCGCTGCCCGCGGGCACGCTGGTGGTCTCGCTGCAGAACGGGGTCTCGAATGCCGCGGTCGCGTCCGAGGCCGGTCCCACGCTCAACGTGGTGCCGGCGATGGTGCCCTACAACGTCGCCGAGCTCGGCCCCGGTGCCTTCCACCGCGGCACGCCGGGCCGGCTCGCGGCGCGCGACGACGAGGCGCTGCGGCCCTGGCTGCCGGTGTTCGAGCGCGCCGGCGTGCCGCTCGACCTGCATGCCGACCTGCGGCCGATCCAGTGGGGCAAGCTGCTGATCAACCTCAACAACCCGGTCAATGCGCTGTCGGGCCTGCCGCTGCGCGAGCAGCTGATGCAGCGCGGCTACCGGCGCTGCTTCGCGGCGCTCATGGACGAGGGCCTGCGCGTGCTGCGCCAGGCCGGCATCGCGCCGGCCCAGGTCACGGCCGTGCCGCCGCGCCGGCTGCCGGGCGTGCTGCGGCTGCCCGACTGGCTGTTCCGCATCGTCGCCGCGCGCATGCTGCGCATCGACGCCAAGGCGCGCTCGAGCATGGCCGACGACCTCGCGCTCGGCCGGCGCACCGAGATCGATGCGCTCAGCGGCGAGATCGTGCGGCTGGCCGAGGCCTGCGGCCTGGAGGCGCCGCGCAACGCGCGCATGGTCGAGTTGCTCGAGGCCTGGCCCGCGGCGCGGCAGCGCTTCTCGGCACGGCAGTTGCAAGACGCTTTGAAGCTGTAAGTCGGCCGCTGTACCCTCGCGGCATGCCGGCTTCGGCAGCGGGAGGTCTTCGATGCGGATCCTGGTCCTGGGCAGCGGTGTCATCGGCACCTCGGTGGCGTATTACCTGGCGCGCGACGGCCACGAGGTGACGGTGCTCGAGCGCCAGCCCGCGCCCGCGCTCGAAACCAGCTTCGCCAACGCGGGCGAGGTCTCGCCCGGCTATTCGGCGCCCTGGGCCGGGCCCGGCGTGCCGCGGAAGGCCGTCAAGTGGATGCTGATGCAGCACAGCCCGCTGGTCATCAAGCCGATGCTCGACCCGGCCATGTGGCGCTGGGGGCTCGCGATGCTGCGCAACTGCACGCAGGCGCGCTACGAGGTCAACAAGGCGCGCATGGTGCGGCTGGCCGAATACAGCCGCGACTGCCTGAAGGCGCTGCGCGCCGACACCGGCATCGCCTACGACGAGCGCATGCAGGGCACGCTGCAGCTGTTTCGCAGCCAGCAGCAGCTCGACGGCAGCGCCAAGGACGTCGAGGTGCTGAAGGCCTCCGGCGTGCCCTACCAGTTGCTCGACCGCGAGGGCTGCGTGCAATACGAGCCCGCGCTGGCAGCGGTGCGCGAGAAGTTCGTCGGCGGCCTGCGGCTGCCGGGCGACGAGACCGGCGACTGCTTCAAGTTCACGCAGGCGCTCGCGGTGCTGGCCGAGGGCCATGGCGCCAGCTTCCGCTTCGGCGTGAACATCGAGGCCATCGAGCACGACGGCGGCGGCGTGACCGCGGTGCGCACCGATGCCGGTCGCTTCGTCGCCGACCGCTACGTGCTTGCGCTCGGCAGCTACTCGCCCGCGCTCGCCAGGCCGCTGGGCATCGACCTGCCGGTGTACCCGGTCAAGGGCTTCTCGATCACGGTGCCGATCGCCGACCCGGCGGGGGCGCCCGAATCCACCGTGATGGACGAGACCTTCAAGGTCGCCGTCACCCGGCTCGGCGAGCGCATCCGCGTCGGCGGCACGGCCCAGCTCTCGGGCTTCGACCTGCGCCTCGATGCCGGCCGGCGCGACACGCTCGAGCACGTGGTGACCGATCTCTTTCCGCGCGGCGGCGACGTGGGCACGGCCAGCTTCTGGACCGGCCTGCGCCCGATGACGCCCGACGGCACGCCCGTGATCGGCGCCTGCCGCATCCCGAACCTGCTGCTGAGCACGGGCCACGGCACGCTGGGCTGGACCATGGCGGCCGGCACCGGCCGCGTGATGGCCGACCTGGTCGGCGGGCGTGTGCCCGCGATCGACATGGAAGGGCTGACGGTCGCGCGCTACGGCGGCTGAGCAGCGCTGCTTCGACGCCAGGGCAGGGCGGTTCCGAGAGGAGCCGCCCTGTTTTTGCATGCGCAAAGCCGACTAGGGTTTCTACCTAGATATGAAGTTGTCCTGATCGTTATCCTTCGTGGCGTTCCATTAATAAATCGTTGTTTCATTGGTAAAACAAACGGCGATCCACCCGGACCCACGAATCCATGCCCCTCACTCGCCGCCACGCCCTTGCCGCCGCCGTCTGCGCGGCCGCCGCCAGCGCCACCGGGTCCGCCTGGGCCGACGCCTATCCGGCCAAGCCGATCACGCTGGTGGTCGCCTACCCGGCCGGCGGCGACACCGACGCGCTCGCGCGGCTGTTCGCCGAGAAGCTCGCCACGCGCGTCGGCCAGCCGGTGCTGGTCGACAACCGGCCCGGCGCCAGCGGCATCATCGGCAGCGCCTTCGTGTCGAAGGCCGCGCCCGACGGCTACACGCTGCTGCTCGCGCCCAGCACCTTCTCGATCGCGCAACTGGTGCTCAAGACCGGCGGCACCTCGGGCTACGACGTGCTCGCGGGCTTCACGCCGATCGTGCAGACCGGCAGCCAGCCGCTGTTCCTGGTGGCCGGCGCCGGCAGCGGCTTCGCGAGCCTGAAGGACGCGGTGGCCGCGGCCAAGCCGGCCAAGCCGCTCGGCTATGCGAGCCCGGGCAGCGGCTCGCCGATGCACATCCTCGGCGAGATGTTCGCGCGCGCCTCGGGCGCCAGCCTCGCGCACGTGCCCTACAAGGGCGTGGCGCCGGCGGTCAACGACGTGCTCGGCGGTCACGTGCCCGTCACCTTCATCACGCTGGGCCCGGTGGCGCCGTACTTCGCCAACGGCAAGCTGCGCGCGCTGGCCGTGGCCTCGGCCCAGCGCACGCCGCTCGCGCCCCATGTGCCCACGCTGGCCGAGCAGGGCTACAAGGACGTCGAGGTGACGGCCTGGAACGGCCTCTGGGGCCCGCGCAACCTGCCGCCCGAGATCGTGAAGACGCTCAACGGCCACTTCAACGAGATCCTGAAGATGCCCGAGATCGTCTCGCGCATGGCCGTGCTCGGCACCACGCCCGTGGGCGGCGAGGCCGAGGTGCTCGGCAAGACCAATGCCGCCGACTACGCGCGCTTCGGCAAGGTCATCAAGGAGCTCGGCATCCAGGCCGACTGAATCCGCCATGACCGAACTCAAGACCACTGCCGATCCCGCCAGCCTGCAGGCGCTGCTGGCCGAACTGCCGGCCAACCTGCTGGCCGGCCGCCGCGTGCTCGTCACCGGCGGCGCGCGCGGCCTCGGCCTCGCGTTCGCGCAGTGCATCGCCGCGGCCGGTGCCGGCGTGGTGCTGGCCGACATCCTCGGCGAGCAGGCCGAAAGCGAAGCGAAGGCGCTGCGCGACGCCGGCCGCCAGGCGCATGCGCTGGCCATCGACCTCGCGGACCCCGCCTCGATCGAGGCCGGTGCCGTCGAGGCGATCCGCCTGCTCGGCGGGCTCGACGGCCTGGTCAACAACGCCGCCATCACCAACTCGGGCGGCCGCGACGCGCACCAGCTCGAGATCGACATGTGGGACCGCGTGATGGCCGTCAACGTGCGCGGCAGCTGGCTCATGGGCCGCGCCTGCCGCGCGGCGCTGGCCGACAGCGGCCGCGGCGCCGTCGTCAACCTCGCCTCCGACACCGCGCTGTGGGGCGCGCCCAACCTGCTGGCCTATGCCTCGAGCAAGGGCGCGGTGATCTCCATGACGCGCTCGCTGGCGCGCGAATGGGGCGGCGACGGCATCACCGTCAATGCCGTGGCGCCCGGCCTCACGCTGGTCGAGGCCACCGAGTACGTGCCGATGGCGCGCCACCAGAAATACCTCGAGGGCCGCGCCATCCCGCGCGAACAGCAGGCGGCCGACGTCTGCGGCGCCACCGTGTTCCTGCTCTCCGGCCTCGCGCGCTTCGTGACCGGCCAGCTGCTGGCCGTGAACGGCGGCTTCGCGATGCACTGAATCCCTTCCTCTTCGACCCAGGAGTCCCACACCATGAGCGATCTGTCCGAACAGCAAAAGATCAACGATGCCGGCGGCAACAGCCTGGCGCAACCCGCGGGCAGCAGCCTCGCCGAGTGGATGGACAGCCGCATCGCGCGCTATTCGACCCGCAAGTACGACTGGGACGCGCTGAAGTTCCAGGCCGATTTCGATCCCAAGTTCCGCCGCGCCCAGATGCGCTACGTGGGCACGGGCGGCACCGGCGTCGCCAAGGACGTCAACACCGTGCCGGCCGAGCACTTCACCTTCTCGACCATGGTGATCCCGGCCGGCCACGAAGGCCCGCCGCACCTGCACACCGACGTGGAGGAAGTGTTCTTCCTGATCCGCGGCAAGCTCAAGGTGGTGATCGAGAAGGACGGCGAGCGCTTCGAGACCATCATGACCGACCGCGACCTGATCTCGGTGCCGCCCGGCGTCTACCGCGAGGAGATCAACATCGGCGACGAGGACGCGCTGATGTGCGTGATGCTCGGCGCCAAGAAGCCGGTGACGCCGACCTATCCGGCCGACCACCCGCTGGCCAAGATCAAGCGTTGAGCGCGACGGCCATGCAGACCACCGACATCCAGGCTTCGATGCCGCCCGCTGCCGAGCTGGCGCGGCTCGATGCGCGCTTCGCGGCCCGCGAGGTCGCGGTCGCGGGCGGTGCCGTGGTGTCGGTGCGCGAGCGCGGGCAGGGCCCGGCGATCGTCTGCCTGCATGGCATCGGCTCGGGCGCGGCCTCGTGGCTCGAGGTCGCCGAACTGCTCGCACCCGAAGCGCGCCTGATCGCCTGGGATGCACCGGGCTACGGCGCATCGACGCCGCTCGAGGCCGATGCACCGGCGGCCGCCGACTACGCGGCGCGCCTGGGCGCCTTGCTCGATGCGTTGCGCATCGAGTCCTGCGTGCTGCTCGGCCATTCGCTCGGCGCGATCGTCGCCGCCGCGGCCGCGCGCCGCGACGCGCGCATCCGCCGGCTGCTGTTGGTCAGCCCCGCGATCGGCTACGGCGCCGCTCAGCGCGCCGAGGCGCGCGCCAAGGTCCGCGCCGAGCGGCTCGCCACGCTCGACCAGCTCGGCATCGCCGGCATGGCTGCGCAGCGCGCGGGCCGGCTGGTGTCCGACCAGGCCAGCGAGGCCGCGCGCCAATGGGTGCGCTGGAACATGGCACGCCTCAACGACCGCGGCTACCGCCAGGCCGTCGAGCTGCTGTGCAACGCCGACCTGCTGGCCGAGCTGCCGCCGCCGATGCCGGTGCGCGTAGCCTGCGGCGCGCTCGATGCCGTCACGCCGCCCGCGGCCTGCGAGGAAGTGGCGCGGCGCTGCGGCGTGGCGCTCGAATTGGTGGACGATGCGGGCCACGCCGGCTACGTGGAGCAACCGCGGGCCGTCGCCGCGCTGCTGCGCGAATCGCTCGCGCATTGAGCGCCACCACCCCTATCCAACCAAGGAAATCAAGAGACATGGCCACCAACGACACCGACGCGATGGACGAGGGCGCGGACCGCTACAACGTGCCCGCGCTCGAGCGCGGACTGCGCGTGCTGTGCGAGTTCAGCCGCGAGAGCCGCACGCTCTCGGCGCCCGAGCTGGCGCGCCGCTTCGACCTGCCGCGCTCGACCGTGTTCCGGCTGCTCACCACGCTCGAGAACATGGGCTTCCTCGAGCGCGCCGAGGGCGGGCGCGACTACCGCCTGGGCCTGGCCGTGCTGCGCCTGGGCTTCGAATACCTGGCCTCGCTCGAGCTCACGCAGCTCGGCACGCCGCTGCTCAACCGCCTCTGCGAGGAGCTGCGCACGCCCTGCAACCTGGTGGTGCGCGACGGCCGCTCGATCGTCTACGTCGCCAAGGTCGCGCCGCCCACGCCCTTCGCGAGCTCGGTCACCGTGGGCACGCGGCTGCCGGCCCATGCCACGGTGCTGGGCCGCATCCTGCTGGAGGACCTGACCCTGCCGCAACTGCGCGCCCTCTATCCCGAGGACAAGCTCGAGACCTTCTCGCCGAGCACGCCGAAGACCGTCAACGAGCTGTTCGACATGGTGCAGGCCGACCGCCAGCGCGGCTATGTGCTCGGCGAGGGCTTCTTCGAGTCGAACATCTCGACCATCGCCGCGCCGGTGCGCGACCACGGCGGCCACATCGTGGCGGCGCTGGGCGCCACCATCACCTCGGGCCACATCGACGAGAGCCGCATGGACGAGATGGTGCAGCGCGTGCGCGGCACGGCCGACGAGATCTCGGGCCTGCTCAACTATTCGCCCGCGCGCGCCGCCAAGGTGGTGCCGCTGCGCAGCGCCTGAAACCCATGGCTGCTTCCTCTTCTTCCTTCTTCGCCGCCGATGCACTGGCCGGCCGCGTGGCCGTGGTCACGGGCGGTTCGTCGGGCATCGGCCTGGCCACGGTCGAGCTGCTGCTGGCCTGCGGTGCCGCGGTCGCGCTGTGCGGCCGCGATGCCGAGCGGCTCGATGGCGCCGTGGCCGGCCTGCGCGCGCGCTTTCCCGAGGCGCGGCTGTTCGCGCAGCCCTGCGACGTGCTCGATGCCGCCGCGGTGCGCGCCTTCGCGGCCGCCAGCGAGGCCGCGCTCGGCCCGGCCTCGATGCTGGTCAACAACGCGGGGCAGGGCCGGGTCTCGACCTTCGCCGACACCGACGACGAGGCGTGGACGCAGGAGCTGCACCTGAAGTTCTTCTCCGTGATCCATCCCACGCGCGCCTTCCTGCCGCAGCTCGCGGCGCAGCGCGCCGTGCTCGGCGATGCCGCCATCGTCTGCGCCAACTCGCTGCTGGCGCGCCAGCCCGAGCCGCACATGGTCGCGACCTCGGCCGCGCGCGCGGGCCTGCTGAACCTGGTGCGCTCGATGGCGACCGAGTTCGCGCCGCAGGGCGTGCGCGTCAACGGCATCCTGATCGGCCTGGTCGAGTCGGGCCAGTGGCGCCGCCGCTTCGAGGCGCGCGAAGACAAGTCGCTGGACTGGGCCGCCTGGAGCGGCCAGCTCGCGAAGACCAAACACATCCCGCTGGGTCGCCTGGGGCTTCCGACCGAAGCCGCGCGCGCGATTCTTTTCCTGGCCTCGCCACTCGCGTCGTACACGACCGGCAGCCATATCGACATCTCCGGAGGCCACTCGCGCCATGCATAACCCCCAGAACAACAACAGCCCCGTGACCGTGGGCGCGGTCGTCGCCGCCTTCCTCGAGCAGTGCGGCGTCAAGGCCGCCTTCGGCGTGATCTCGATCCACAACATGCCGATCCTCGATGCCTTCGCGCAGCGCGGCACGATCCGCTTCGTCTCGGCGCGCGGCGAGGCTGGCGCGGGCAACATGGCCGACGCCTATGCACGCTCCACCGCGAGCCTGGGCGTGTGCATCACCAGCACCGGCCCGGCCGCGGGCAACATCGCGGGCAGCCTGGTCGAGGCGCTGACCGCCGGCGCGCCGCTCTTGCACATCACCGGGCAGATCGAGACGCCCTACCTCGACAAGGGCATGTCGTACATCCACGAGGCGCCCGACCAGCTCACCATGCTCAAGGCGGTGTCGAAGGCGGCGCTGCGCGTGCGCAGCGTCGAGACCGTGCTCGGCACGCTCAAGCGCGCGGTGCAGCTCGCGCTGACCGCGCCCACCGGCCCGGTCAGCGTGGAGATCCCGATCGACATCCAGTCGGCGCTGACCACCATGCCGGCCGACCTGTCGCCGCTGCCCATCGAGCGGCCCGTGCCCTCGGCTGCCGGGCTCGATGCGCTGGCCGCGCGGCTCGCCGCCGCGAAGCGTCCGCTGCTGTGGATCGGCGGCGGCGCGCGCCATGCCCGCGCCGCGATCCAGCGGCTGCAGAAGCTGGGCTTCGGCGTGGTCACGACCACGCAGGGCCGCGGCACCGTGCCCGAGGACGATGCCGGCTCGCTCGGCGCCTACAACATCCAGAAGCCGGTCGAGGCCTTCTACCAGAGCTGCGATGCGCTGCTGGTCGTCGGCTCGCGGCTGCGCGGCAACGAGACGCTCAAGTACGAACTCAAGCTGCCGCGCCCGCTCTACCGCATCGATGCCGACGCGGCCGCCGAAGGCCGCTGCTATGCCTCCGAGGCCTTCGTCTGCGGCGACTCGGCGCTCGCGCTCGAGGGCCTGGCCGATCGCCTCGAGGCGGCCGGCTACCGCGCCGACCCGCAACTGCTGGTCGACCTGCGCGCCGCGCACGAGCAGGCGGTGGCCACGCTGCGCGACGGCCTCGGGCCCTATGCCGAACTCGTGCGCCGCCTGCAGTCGGCGGCCGGCCGCCAGTTCAACTGGGTGCGCGACGTGACGGTCTCCAACAGCACCTGGGGCAACCGCGAGCTGCGCATCTTCGAGCCGAGCGCCGGCGTGCACGCCACGGGCGGCGGCATCGGGCAGGGCATGCCGATGGCGATCGGCGCGGCCATCGGTGCCGCGGTCACCGGTTCGGGCCGCAAGACCTTCTGCCTGGCCGGCGACGGCGGCTTCATCCTCAACCTCGGCGAGCTGGCCTGCATGGTGCAGGAGAAGGCGCCGATGGCCATCGTGCTGATGAACGACCAGAGCTACGGCGTGATCAAGAACATCCAGGACGCGCAGTACGGCGGCCGCCAGTGCTATGCCGAGCTGCACACGCCCGACTACGAACTGCTGTGCCGGTCGATCGCGCTGCCGCATGCGCGCGTGAAGGATCTGGCCGAGCTGCCGGCGCGGCTCGACGAGGCGCTGTCCACCGACGGCCCCTTCCTGCTCGAGATCGACATGCTGTCGATCGGCGGTTTCAAGACCAGCTTCGCGGGCCCGCCGACCAACACGGTCACGCAGATTCCCGCGCTCGGCACGGCAAAGTGACAGCGAGCGAGACCCGATCCATGACCGCCCCCACGCGCATCGCCCTGGTCGGCTGCGGCGCCATCGGCACCGCGGTGCTCGAACTGCTGCGCGACGACCCGGCCCTGGAGGTGACGACCGTCGTCGTACCCGCCGACGGCGCCGAAGCCGCGCGCCAGGCCGCGCCCGGCGCGCAGGTGCTCGCCGCGGTGCCGGCCGAAGGCATCGACCTCGTGGTCGAGACCGCGGGCCATGCGGCCATCGAGCAGCACGTGCTGCCGGCGCTGGAGCGCGGCACGCCCTGCGTGGTCGCGTCGGTGGGCGCGCTGTCGGCGGCCGGCTTCGCCGAACGGCTCGAGGCCGCGGCGGTCGCGGGCCGCACCCAGGTGCAGCTGATTCCGGGTGCCATCGGCGCGATCGACGCGCTGGCCGCGGCCCGCATCGGCGGCCTGGCCAGCGTGCGCTACACCGGCCGCAAGCCGCCGAAGGCCTGGAAGGGCACGCCGGCCGAGCAGGGCCGCGACCTCGACGCGCTGGCGCAGGCCACCGTCATCTTCGAGGGCAGCGCGCGCGAGGCGGCCTTGCTCTATCCGAAGAACGCCAACGTCGCGGCCACCGTCTCGCTCGCGGGGCTGGGGCTCGACCGCACGCAGGTGCGGCTGATCGCCGACCCGGCCACCGCCGAGAACGTGCACACCGTCGAAGCCGAGGGCGCCTTCGGCAGCTTCGAGTTGACCATGCGCAACAAGCCGCTCGCGGCCAATCCCAAGACCTCCGCGCTGACCGTCTACAGCGCCGTGCGCGCGCTGCGCAACCGCGTCGCGGCGCTCGCCATCTGAGCCACCCCATGATTTCTTCCGAACTTCTTCCGATCTGCATCGCCGGCGAATGGCGCCTGGGCGGCGGCGACGTCTACGAAAGCCTGTACCCGGCCACCGGCGAACCGATCGCGCGCCTGCGCGCCGCGAGCCTGGCCGACGTCGAGGAGGCCATCGCGGGCGCCGACCGGGCCTTCCGCACCAGCGGCTGGGCCCAGCGCCTGCCGCACGAGCGCGCGACCGTGCTGCACCGCGTGGCGCAGCTGATCCGCGACGAGGCCGAGTCGCTGGCGCAGAAGCAGCGCCTCGACAACGGCAAGCCGATCAACGAGACGCGCAACCTCGTGGCGAGCGCCGCGGGCACCTTCCAGTTCTTCGCGGCCGCGCTCGAGACGCTCGAGGAAAGCATCACCCCGTCGCGCGGCGCCTTCGTCACGATGAGCGTGCACGAGCCCATGGGCGTGGTCGCGGCGATCACGCCGTGGAACTCGCCGATCGCGAGCGAGGCGCAGAAGCTCGCGCCCGCGCTGGCGGCCGGCAACGCGGTGGTGGTGAAGCCCGCCGAGGTCACGCCGCTGATGGCGCTCGAACTGGCGCGCCTCTGCGAACAGGCCGGCGTGCCCAGGGGCATCGTCAGCGTGCTGCCGGGCCGGGGCTCGGTGATCGGCGATGCGATCACCAGGCATCCGCTGGTCAAGCGCGTGTCCTTCACCGGCGGCACCACCACCGGCCGCCACATCGCCCACATCGCGGCCGACAAGATGATGCCGGTGTCGCTCGAGCTCGGCGGCAAGTCGCCGACCATGGTGCTCGAGGACGCGGACCTCGACCATGCGGTCAACGGCGTGCTCTACGGCATCTTCAGCTCGTCGGGCGAATCGTGCATCGCGGGCTCGCGGCTGTTCGTGGCGCGCGGCATCTACGACGAGTTCCTCACGCGGCTGGCCGAGGGCGCGAACGCGCTGCGCGTGGGCGACCCGGCCTCGGAGCGCACGCAGATGGGCCCGCTGATCACGGCGAAGCACCGCGAGGGCATCGAGCGCTACGTGGAACTTGGCGTGTCCGAGGGCGGCCGCATCCGCACCGGCGGCGTGCGCCCGCAGGGCGCGGGCTACGACAGCGGCTACTTCTACCGGCCGACCATCATCGAAGGCCTGGACAACCACGCGCGCACCAGCCAGGAGGAGATCTTCGGCCCGGTGCTGGTCGCGATGCCCTTCGACGACGAGGCCTCGCTGATCGCGCAGGCCAACGACAGCGTCTATGCGCTGGCCGCGGGCGTGTGGAGCCGCGACTTCAAGCGCGCCTGGAAGCTCGGCCGCGCGGTGCAGGCCGGCACGGTCTGGGTCAACACCTACAAGCAGTTCTCGGTCTCCACCCCCTTCGGCGGCTGGCGCGACAGCGGCCTGGGCCGCGAGAAGGGCCGCGAAGGCATCTTCCAGTACATGGAGCAGAAGAGCATGTACTGGGGCACCAACGAACAACCGCTCGCGTGGGCGAACTGAACAGAGGGCCACACCATGAGCGTTCTAGGCATCGACCAGATCACCTACGGGGCGGACGACCTGCCCACCTGCCGCCGCTTCTTCGAGGACTGGGGCCTCGCGCTGAAGTCCGAGGCCCCCGGCGAACTCGTCTTCGAGTGCCTCAACGGCTGCCGGGTCGTCGTCGCGGCGTTGGACGACGCGAACCTGCCGCCCGCGATGGAGGAGGGCCCGACCCTGCGCGAGGTGGTGTGGGGCGTGGAGAGCGAGGCCGACCTCGAGCGCTACGCCGCCGCGATCGCGAACGATCCGGGCTTCCTCGACGCCAGCATCGACGGCGCGCGCCGCATCGGCTGCATCGATCCCAACGGCCTGGCCGTGCGCCTGCAGGTCAGCCGCAAGCATGCCGTCGAGGTCGACTGCGGTGCGATGAACACCTGGAACGCCAAGCCGCGCCTCAACCAGCCCGCGCCGATCTACGAGCGCGCCACGCCGATCGAGGTCGGCCATGTGGTGTTCTTCGTCAATGACGTGAAGGCCACGAGCGCCTTCTATGCCGAGCGCTTCGGCTTCGTCGGCTCCGACAGCTATCCGAACCGCGGCGCCTTTATGCGCTGCGCGCCCGAAGGCGGCCACCACGACCTGTTCCTGCTGCAGATCCCCTCGGGCAAGCGCGGGCTCAACCACGTGGCCTTCACGGTGCGCGACATCCACGAGGTGTTCGGCGGCGGGCTGCACTTCTCGCGCCAGGGCTGGGACACGCAGCTCGGCCCGGGCCGGCACCCGGTCTCCTCGGCCTACTTCTGGTATTTCAGGAACCCGGCCGGCGGCCTGATCGAGTACTACGCCGACGAGGACCAGCTCACGGCCGACTGGCAGCCGCGCGAGTTCGAGCCGGGGCCGACGGTGTTCGCCGAATGGGCGGTCGATGGCGGCCTCGACGGCCACACGCGGCGCCAGAAGAACGCGGAGGGGCCGAAGGGCGCCTTCCTCACCGAGAAGAAATGATGGCTCCGATCACCATGCAACGACGCTTCTGTGTCTCCCTCCTGTTCGCGGCGCTGGCCGCCATCGCCTTGCCCGCGAGCGCGCAAAGCGATGTGCACAAGCAACTGGCCGCCGAGCGCTTCACCATCGTCTCGCCGTTCCCGCCGGGCGGGCCGGTCGACACGCTGGCGCGCGTGCTGTCCGACGGCCTCGCCAGGCGCTATGGGCAAGCGGCCGTGGTCGACAACCAGGTCGGCGCGGCCGGCAACATCGGCATGGAGAAGGTCAAGCGCGCCAAGGGCGACGGCCACACGCTGCTGGTGATCCCGGCCGGCAACGTCACGATCAATCCCACGCTGATGCCGAACTTCCCGTTCGACATGCAGAAGGACTTCGTGCCGATCACCATGCTGGCCAAGGCGCCCAACGTGCTGGTGGCATCGCCGGCCTCGGGCATCAAGAGCGTGAAGGAGCTGGTGGCGCAGGCCAAGGCCAAGCCCGGCACGCTGTCGTATGCCTCGCCCGGCGTGGGCAGCGGGCTGCACCTGGCGGGCGAGCTGTTCAAGCAGCAGGCCGGCATCGACCTGCTGCATGTGCCCTACAAGGGCACGCCGCCCGCGCTCAACGACGTGCTCGGCGGCTCGGTGCCGCTGATGTTCAGCAACCTGCCCGCGACCCTGCCGTTCATCGGCAACGGCAAGCTGATCGCGCTCGGCGTGACCGAGGCCGTGCGCAGCCCCGCCGCGCCCGACATCCCCACCCTGGCGGAGCAGGGCATCCAGGGCGTGGCCGTGACCTCCTGGTACGGCCTGATGGCGCCGCGCGGCACGCCGGCGGCGGTGGTCGACCAGCTCGCGAAGGACGCGGCCGAGATGCTGGCCCAGCCCGAGGTGCGCGAGCGCCTGAAGGCGCAGGGCATGACCGGCGCCGCGATGAAGCCGGCCGAGTTCGCCGCCCACATCCGCGACGAGACGGCCGTCTGGGCCCGCATCGTCAAGGCGCGAAACATCGTGGCCGAGTGAGCCGCGAACAAGAAGGAAGAGACACACACCCATGAAGACCAGCGAATCCACCATCGGCATCGTCGGCGCCGGCATCGGCGGCCTGGCCGCCGCCATCGCGCTGCGCCGCGCCGGCCACGACGTGGTCGTGTTCGAGCAGGCGAAGCAGTTCGCGCGCGTCGGCGCCGACATCAACCTCACGCCCAACGCGGTGCGCGCGCTCGACGGCCTCGGCGTCGGCGAGGCGGCCCGCGTGACCGCCGCGCGGCCCTCGCACCGCATCAGCCGCACCTACGACAGCGGCGCGGAGACCTCGCGCCTCGAGATGGCCGAATCGGCCGAGGCACGCTACGGCGCGCCGCAGCTCACGATCCACCGCGCCGACCTGCTGGCCGCGCTGGCCCAGATGTTCCCGGCCGAGCGCGTGGCATTGGCCAGGCGCGCCGAGCGCATCGCGGCCGACGAGGGCGGCGTGACGATCTCCTTCACCGATGGCAGCGAGGCCCGCGTGGGCGCGCTGATCGGCGCCGACGGCATCCACTCCTGCGTGCGCAACGCGATGTTCGGCGCCGAGAGTCCGCGCTTCACCGGCATCGTGGCCTACCGCGCCGTGGTGAGCGCTGAGCGCGTGGCCGGCCTGCCGAACCTCGGCGCCTTCACCAAGTGGTGGGGGCCGAATCCGCAGAGCCAGATCGTCACCTTCCCGCTCAACCGCGGCCGCGACATCTTCATCTTCGCGACCACGCCGCAGGACAGCTGGCAGCTCGAGTCCTGGACCGCGCCCGGCGACGTGGACGAGCTGCGCGCGCAGTACACGGCCTACCACCCCGAGGCGCGCGCGCTGCTCGACGCCTGCGACACGGTGCTCAAGACCGCGCTCTACGAACGCGACCCGATGCCCGCCTGGGCGCGGGGCCGCATGGCGCTGATTGGCGATGCCGCGCACCCGATGCTGCCGTTCATGGCGCAGGGCGCCGGCATGGCGATCGAGGACGCGGTGGTGCTCGCGCGCCATCTCGAGGGCGTGGCGATGGACGGCGTCGCCGCCGCGCTGGCCGACTTCGAGACCGCCCGCATCGAGCGCGCGAGCCAGGTGCAGCTCGGCTCGCGCGGCAACAACTGGCTGCGCGAGGGCGGCAACGCCGACTGGGTCTACGGCTACGACGCCTGGACCGCGCCGCTGGCCACGCCCGCGATGGCCGCGACCGTTTGAAGAATTCCACCTCACCCACGGAGGACCCCATGCCACAAGACCGCTACCTGCAACCGCACCAGGCGCGCCAGCGCCCGGCCACCACCTACGAAGACCTGCTGGGCGACGTGATCGAGCGCGCCTTCGCAGACGGCATCCACGACCTGCCGGGCCTGGTGCAGCGGCTCAACGACAGCGGCCTGGCCACGCCCGGCGGCCTGGCCTGGACCGAGGCGCTGTACCGCAAGGAAATGGCCACGCTGGCCGGCTGAGGAGACACCCATGAGCATCGCCATCCAACCCGTTCCGGCCGACCCGGTCGACCACCTGCTCGAGATCGGCCTCAAGGACCTCTGGTATCCGATCTGCCCCTCGCACTTCATCAAGGAGAACCCCGTCTCGCTGCGCCGCCTGGGCCGCAAGCTCGCGCTGTGGCGCGACGGCGAGGGCGTGCTGCATGCGCTCGAGGACCGCTGCCCGCACCGCGGCGCGCCGCTGTCGCAGGGCGTGGTGCTCGGCGACCGGCTCTCCTGCCCCTACCACGGCGTGGAAGTGCGGCACGACGGCGTGGTCACGCGCGTACCCGGCAGCCCGGGCTGCAAGCTCGAGGGCTCGAAGGCCACGCGCCACTTCCACGTGCAGGAGCGCGCGGGCGCGGTGTTCCTCTACAACGCGAAGGAGCCGGTCGACGTGCCGCCGCCGCTGGTGCTGCCCGAGCAACTGACCGACGACGCCGAGTATTCGAGCTTTCTCTGCTACACCGAGTGGAAGGGCGACTACCGCTACGTGCTCGACAACGTGATGGACCCGATGCACGGCACCTACCTGCACAAGCAGTCGCACTCGATGGCCGAGGGCGACTCGAGCGCCAAGTTCGGCATCCGGCCGACCGACATCGGCTTCGTGTTCGAGAAGGAAGGCCAGCGCAACGTCAACTTCGACTGGACCGAATGGGCCGACACCGGCATCCACTGGATGCGCCTGGAGATCCCGTACCCGAAGACCGGCGGCCCCGGCGGCAACTTCATCATCGTGGGCGCCTTCTCGCCGATCGTGAAGGGCATGACCGCGACCTTCTTCTGGCGCGTGCGCAAGCTGGCGCCGGGCTGGCAGCGCGACACCTGGCGCTTCCTCTACCGCAACCGGCTCGAGGCGCGCCACTGGCACGTGCTCGAGCAGGACCGCGTGATGCTCGAGGAGATGGAGGCCGACGCCAACCAGCACGAGAACCTCTACCAGCACGACCTGGGCATCGTGCGGCTGCGCCGCCACATGCGCAACCTGGCGGTGGCGCAGCTCGCGCAAGCGGCCGAGCCAGCCACCGCCTGAGCGAGGAAGCGATCGCCATGTCCTCTCCCACGCTGAACGCCCTCGTGCACACGATGCGCTACGAGGCCGACGGCATCGTCAGTGTCGAGTTCCGGCCGGCCACGCCCGCGGTGGACTTCCCCGCCTTCGAGGCCGGCTCGCACATCGACCTGCACCTGCCCAACGGCCTGGTGCGCAGCTACTCGCTGTGCAATCCGGCCGGCGACCGCCAGCGCTACGTGGTGGGCGTGCTCAACGACCGCAAGAGCCGCGGCGGCTCGCGCTACGTGCACCAGCAACTGCGCGTGGGCATGACCCTGCCGATCTCGGCGCCGCGCAACAACTTCGCGCTCGAGGAGGCCGCTCGGCGCTCGGTGCTGGTGGCCGGCGGCATCGGCGTCACGCCCATCTGGTGCATGCTGCAGCGGCTCGCGTCGCTCGGGCGGCCGGTCGAGCTGGTCTATTGCGCGCGCAGCCGCAAGGAAGCGGCCTTCGTCGAGGCCATCGAGGCGCTGGCGCGCGAGAAGGCCATCGAACTGAGCTGGCACTTCGACGACGAGAAGGGCGAGCCGCCCGATCTCGCGAAGCTGCTGGCCGGGCGCGGCGACGACAGCCACTACTACTGCTGCGGTCCCACGCCGATGCTCGATGCCTTCGAGCGCGGCTGCGAGCAACTGGGCTATGCCAACGTGCACATCGAGCGCTTCGCCGCCGTGCAGGTGGAGGCACCGGCCGCCACGCAAAGCTGCGTGGTGGCCTGCGCGAAGAGCAAGCGCGAGGTCGAGGTGCCCGCGGGCAAGTCGATCCTCGACAGCCTGATCGATGCCGGCCTCGACCCCGACCACAGCTGCAAGGAAGGCGTGTGCGGCGCCTGCGAGACGGCCGTGATCGAAGGCGAGGTCGACCATCACGACGGCATCCTCACCAAGGCCGAACGCGCGGCCAACAAGACCATGATGATCTGCGTGTCGCGCTGCAAGGGCGCGCGCCTGGTGCTCGATATCTGATTCCCCCAAGGCCCCAGGCCAGAAGAAAACCACCCGAGACATTCCATGAAAAAGTACTTGCTCACGCTGGTTTCGATCAGCGCGGCTGGCGGAGCGCTGGCCCAATCCTCCCTCACGATCTTCGGCGTGGTCGACGCCGCCGTCACCTACACGCGCGGCAGCGGGCCCGGCGCGGGCAGCAAGACGCAGCTCGCGAACAGCGGCAACATGTTCAGCCGGCTCGGCTTCCGCGGCACCGAGGACCTCGGCGGCGGCCTGTCGGCGGGCTTCTGGCTCGAGATGGGGCTGCAGAACGACAGCGCGCTGGGCTTTCCCTCGAACTCGAACAACCAGGCCAGCGGCAACGGCACGCCCGGCGTGCTGAGCTTCAACCGCCGCGCCACCGTGAGCCTCGCGGGACCCTTCGGCGAGATCCGCCTGGGCCGCGACTACGTGCCGGCGTTCTGGAACACCGCGATCTACGACCCCTTCGGCACCGGCGGCGGCATCGGCGCCAACCAGCTCTACTTCTCGGGGCTGGGCGGCCTCACGGCGCCGACCGGCACGCGCGCCTCCAACAGCGTGGGCTACCTGCTGCCGGGCGGCCTCGGCGGCTTCTACGGCCAGGTGATGTACGCGATGGGCGAGAACGAGTCGACCTCGGTGCTGCCGGGCACGCTGGTGTCGAACAAGCGCGACGGCAACCACACGGGCCTGCGCCTGGGCTATGCCGACGGCGGCTTCAACATCGCGCTGGCGACCGGCAGGACGCGCTACGCGAGCGGCGACCTGCGCGTGACCAACCTCGGCGCCTCCTACACCTTCGGCCCGTCGCTGATGAACCTCAAGCTCACGGGCGAGCTCTACGGCGAGTCGAAGGGCTCCACCGATGCCAGGGGCGCGCTGATCGGCTTCCACCTGCCGATCGGGCCGGGCGAGATCAAGGGCTCGTACGCGCGCTACCGGCTCGAGCCTTTCGGCGCGCTGCGCAACCCCACCTCGTCGAAGCTCGCGCTCGGCTACGTGCACAACCTGTCGAAGCGCACCGCGCTCTACGCGACCGTGGCGCGCATCAGCAACAGCAACGGCGCGGCCGCGGCCCTCACGGGCGCGATCACGGCGCCGAACCGGTCCTCGAGCGGCACCGAGTTCGGCATGCGCCACATGTTCTGAGGGCCGCATCGCGCGCCCGGAAAGTCCCATGCGAAGCCAGAGCAAGAACCTCCGCTGGTACGGCGTGATCACGCTGTTCCTGATCGTCGCGATCTCCTACGTGGACCGCATCAACATCGCGGTGCTGATCACCGACGCCGACTTCCTGCGCCACGTGGGCATCGCGCCGGACGACCGGGTGCGCCAGGGCTTCCTCGCGACGGCCTTCATGCTGGGCTACGGCATCTCGGCCTTCGTGCTCACGCCGTTCTGCTCGGCGCTGTTCGGCGTGCGGCGCAGCCTGATCTTCGGGCTGGTGCTGTGGGGCGTGGTGACCTGGGCCTCGCCGCTGTTCCACAGCTACGGGCTGCTGCTGGCCTCGCGCGTGCTGCTGGGCGTGTCGGAAGGGCCGCTGTTCTCGCTCGCCTCGTCCTACATCAAGGCGCATTTCCGCGGCGACGAGAACGGCAAGCCCAACGCCATCGTCAACATGGGCACCGGCCTCGGGCTGGCGCTGGGCTTTCCGCTCGTGGGCTGGCTGCTCGCGCAGTACGCCTGGGACACCTCGTTCCACGTGCTGGGCGTGCTCAACATCGTGCTGGGCATTCCGCTGGTGCTGGCCTTCGTGCGCATGCCGGCGGGGCAGGGCGATGCGATAGCGCCGAAGTCCTTCGGCGACGCGATGGCGCGCGTGGGCGGCATCGTGAAGGGCGCGCTGCACACGCGCCACCTGTTCCTGATCACGCTGCTGACCTCGGCCGCGCTGGCCTACCTCTGGGGCAGCAGCAACTGGCTGCCGACCTACCTGCGCGAGGCGCGCGGCTTCTCGCTGCGCGAGATGGGCTGGCTGGCCTCGCTGCCGCAGTACGCGACCGTGCTCGCGGTGTTCGTGGGCGGCGTGCTGGTCGACCGGCTGGGCCGCGCGCGCGTGCCCTTCATCTTCATGGGCGCCAGCGCGGGCGTGGCGCTGTCGGTGCTGCTGGCGATCAGCGCGCGCGATCCCTACGTGGCGGCCTGCTGCCTGGTGGCGGCGAACTTCTTCTGGGGCCTGCAGAGCCCGGCGATCCCGAGCACGGTGCAGCACTGCGCGCGGCCCGAGCACACGGCCAGCGCCTTCGGCGTGACCAACGGCGTGGGCAGCCTGGTGGCCGGCTTCATGCCGGTGCTGATGGGCGGCGTGATCGGCGCGCTGTCGTCGGCCGGCGCGGCGGGCCATGGCGCGGGCGGCGGATCGGCGGCGGGCTTCTTCGCGGGCTTCGCGCTGCTGATCGGCACCCAGGTGGTGGTGTTCGGCTGCGGGCTGGCGCTGTGGCGGCGCGACCGGGCGCCGCGGGCGGCCGGTCTTGCGGAAGGGGTGTCCCGGGCTTCTTAGGGCGCGACGCTCGCGCCCTCGATGCCGTGGCGCTGCAGCGCCTCGGCCACGAAGCCGCTGGCCTTCATCTCCTCGACGAAGGCCGCGAGCAGCGCCTGGGCCTCGGCGCCGCGGCTGGCCGGCGTGCCCATGGCCTGCTGGATCACCATGAAGCGGCCCGGCAGCAGGCGCACGCCCGAGGAGCGGCGCGCCTCGGTCTCGAGCAGCTGACGGATGCCGGCGGCCACGTCGACCTGGCCCGCGCGCAGCGCCGAGAGCACGGCCTGCGCGCCCTGCACGCGCACGAGCTCGGCCCGGTGGATCTCGCGCGTGAGGAACAGGTCGTAGGCGCTGCCCGCGCCGACTCCGATGCGATGGCCGGGGGCGTCGACCTCGGCGTTGTCCTGCAGCGCCGAGCCGTCGAGCACCAGGTAGCTGCCCTCGATCAGCACATAGGGCGCGGTGAAGCGCAGGCCCTCGCTGCGCGCCGGGTCGATCGCGAAGAAGCCGATGTCGGCGCGCTCGGCCTTGACGGCGTCGACCGAGGCCGCGGCCTTGTCGAACACCACCAATTCGACGCCCACGCCCAGGCGGCGCGCGAACTCGTGGGCCAGGTCGATCGACACGCCCACCGGCTGGTAGCTCACCGGGTGCTTGTTGGCCAGGATCGGGTTGCCGAGGTTGATCGAGGCGCGCAGCGTGCCGCTGGGCGCGAAGGCGGAGACGAGGGCGGGGGAGATCTGGGTCATGGCGGTCCGTCTGGGGTGGCGCGCGGGCGGCGGGCCCGGCCCCGGAGTTTACGGGCGCGGCCGCCGGCCCGCCGGTTGCCGTGGTCCGGGGGGGCCGGGCGGCCGGATTTCCTACTCGGGGTGATGGTTCTCGCTCACCGGATATTCAGCGCCATCGCGTAGGCTCTCGCCATCCGAAAAAAAAATACCGAGGCTGTCGCCCATCGTGCCGATCTCCACCTTTCTCGTCGAAGACAACCCCCTCATCCGCCACAACCTCATCGCCGCCATGGAGGACGAGGCCGACATCCTGCTGGTGGGCACGGCCGCCACCGAGGCCGAGGCCATCGAGCGGCTCGACGCCTGCGATCCGCCCTGGGAACTGCTGGTGGTCGACCTGTTCCTCGAGGAGGGCTCGGGCCTGGGCATCGTCAAGCGCTACCGCGAGCGCCGGGCCGGCCAGCGCGTGGTGGTGCTGACCAACTACGGCACCGACGACATCGCGGGCTGGGCGCGCGAACTCGGCGCCGACGCGGTGTTCGACAAGTCGGGCGGGCTCGACGACTTCTTCTCGTTCTGCGCCGGCCTCGGGGCCGAGGCCCAGGGCGCGCGCTGATGGCGGCACCCGGAGCGGCGGCTTCGGTCGCGTTGCAACCGCTGCGCGAGGCCACGCGCGAACTGCACCATGCGCTCGACAGCCGGCTGCGCATCGGCGGCGAGGACGCCACGCTGGCCGACTATGCCGAGCACCTGCGCGCGCTGCGGCCCTGGCTGGCGGCCGTGCGCGAGGCGCTCGCCGGCTCGGGCGTCGCGGCGCTCGAGGCGGTGGCGCGGCAGCTCGCGCTGCGCCTCGAGGCGCTCGAACTCGACCTGCGCGACGCGCAGGCGGCCGGGCCGGCCACGCCGCCCGCGCTGCCCGACACGGACGCGCTCGCCGCGCAGGCCACCGACCCCGGCTTCGCCTGGGGCCTGGCCTACGTGGTCGAAGGCTCGCGGCTCGGCGGCAGCGTCATGCACCGGCGGCTGGCCCCGCGGCTCGCGCCGCATCCGATGCGCTACTTCGCGCCCGTGGGCGCCGAGGACGGCACGCCCGCGCACTGGCGCCATTTCGTCGCCCAGCTCGGCGAGGCGCTGCGCGACGGCGCGGCCGTGCCGTCGGCGCAGCGCGGCGCGGTGGCGGGCTTCGAGGCGCTGATGCCGTGCTTCGGCCTCGGGCGCGACGGCGGAAGCGCGCCGTCGCCAAGCCGCGACGCCAACCTGCATGCCTCGTAGGAATCCGCCGACGAGGACGCCGCCGAGGCCGCTGGCATGATCGAACCGACCTCGATCCATTCCCCCTCCCACCCCGCGCCGGCCGATCCGGCCTCGTCCTTTCCACCGAACGTGCCAGCTTCCCCCACGCCCTCGCAATCCCTCCCCGGCAGCGTCGACGCGGTCGATCTGTCGAGTTGCGATCTCGAGCCGATCCGCGTGCCGGGATCGATCCAGCCGCATGGCCGGATGCTGGTGCTGGCGCCCGAGGGCCTGGCGCCGCTGGCCTGGAGCGACAACTGGCCCGAGGGCGAAGCCGCCGCGGCGGCGCGGGTGCTGCGCGCCATGGCGTTGCCGGCGCTGCAGCCCGGCGCCTCGCCGGTGTCGCTGGGCGCGCTCGACATCGCCGGCCACCTGCTCGACGTGGCGGTGCACCGCACCGAACAGCACCTGGTCGCCGAGTTCGAGGCCGCGAAGCCGGCCGCGGGCAACGAGGCGCCGATCTACGCGCTGAGCCGCATCCTGCTGCCCGCGCTGCAGCAGGCGGTCGACGTGGGCGAGCTCACCGGCCTGGTCGCGCGCGCGATGAAGCAGCTCACGGGCTTCGGCCGCTGCCTGGTCTACCGCTTCGATGCCGCGGGCCACGGCGAGGTGCTGGCCGAGGCCGCCGACGCGGGCTACGACAGCTACGTCGGCCACCACTTCCCGGCCTCCGACATTCCGCAGCAGGCGCGCGCGCTCTACCTGGTCAATCACTTCCGGCTGATCGCCGACGCCAACTACAGCCCGGTGCCGCTGGTCTCGAACGACGCGGCGCTGGCGCCGGCCGGCATCGACCTGTCGCAGGCGCAGTTGCGCAGCGTGTCCCCGATCCATCTCGAGTACATGCGCAACATGGGCACGCTGGCCTCGATGTCGGTGTCGATCGTGGTGCGCGGCCGGCTCTGGGGGCTGATCTCCTGCCACGATCACGACCCGCGCTTCCTCGACACCGCGACCCGGCTGGCCTGCGAGCACATGGGCCAGCTGCTGTCGATGCAGATCGACGCCAAGGAAACCCACGGCGAGGTGGCCGAGCGGCTCGAGCTGCGCCAGCTCACCCTGCAGACCGTGTCGCAGCTCGCCGACAGCGACGCCACCCTGCGCCGCCTGGTCGACGAGGGCTCGCTGCTGCTGCGCGTGGCGCGCGCCACCGGCGCGGCCGTGGTGCTCGACGACGCGGTCTGGACCGTGGGCGACGTGCCGGCCGAGGCGCAGATCCAGGAGCTCGCGCACTGGATCGCGGGGCTCGGTGTCGAGGTCTACGAAAGCGACGCGCTGGCCGCGCATTTCGCGCCCTTCGCCGACTGCCAGTCGGTCGCGGCCGGCGTGCTGGCGATCTCGATCTCGCAGGTGCACCGCCACCTGATCCTGTGGTTCCGGCCCGAGATCGTGCAGACCGTGCAATGGGCCGGCGACCCGCGCAAGCCGATGGTGCCCGATGGCCGGCGCATGCATCCGCGGCTGAGCTTCCAGAGCTGGGTCGAGCACATCCGCGGGCGCTCCAATCCCTGGACCGGCGCCGAGCAGGGCGCGGCCGTCGAGCTGCGCCAGGCGCTGATCGGCATCGTGCTGCGGCGCGCCGAGGAGCTCGCGGCCGTGGCGACCGAGCTGGGCCGCGTGAACCGCGAGCTCGAGGCCTTCTCGTACACCGTCTCGCACGACCTGCGCGCGCCGATGCGCCACATCGCGGGCTATGTCGACCTGGTGACGCAGACCGAGGGCCAGCAGCTCACCGACCGCGCGCGGCGCTATCTCTCGCATGTGAAGGACGCGGCCGCGTTCGCGGGGCAGATGGTCGATGCGCTGCTCGACTTCTCGCGCATGGGCCGCGCCGCGCTGCAGAAGCGCGCGGTCGACACGCCCTCGCTGGTCGAGGGGCTGGTGCGCGAGCTGGTGCGCATCGAGCCCACGCGCGCCATCGAATGGCGCGTCGAGCCCGACCTGCCGCCGCTGTATGCCGACCCGCTGCTGCTGCAGGTCACGGTGCGCAACCTGCTGGCCAACGCGGTCAAGTACTCGCGCACCCGTGAGCCTGCGGTCATCACGGTGCGCGCGGTGCGCAATGCCGCCGGCACCGGCCTCGAGGTCGAGGACAACGGCGTGGGCTTCCAGATGAAGTACGTCGACAAGCTGTTCGGCGTGTTCCAGCGGCTGCACCAGGCCGAGGAGTTCGAGGGCACCGGCATCGGGCTGGCCAACGTGAAGCGGATCGTGGAGCGGCATGGCGGCACGGTGTGGGCGCGCGGCGAACTGGGCGCGGGCGCCTGCTTCGGCTTCGTGCTGCCGGGCGCGGAGGCGGATGGAACGAATTCGAGCAACGCAACTGACGGAGAAGAGGATGCTTAAGCCGATCCTGCTGGTCGAGGACGACAAGCGCGACCTGGAACTCACCCTGGTGGCCCTGGAGCGCAGCCAACTGGCGAACGACGTGGTGGTGCTGCGCGACGGTGCGCAGGCGCTCGACTATCTCAAGCGCGAGGGCGAGCATGCCGATCGCGCCGAGGGCAATCCGGCCGTGATCCTGCTCGACCTCAAGCTGCCCAAGGTGACCGGGCTCGAGGTGCTGCAGGAAGTGCGCGCCTCGGCCGCGCTGCGCAGCATCCCGGTGGTGATGCTGACCTCCTCGCAGGAGGAGTCGGACGTGCTGCGCAGCTACGAGCTCGGCGTCAACGCCTATGTGGTCAAGCCGGTGGCTTTCGACCGGTTCGTCTCGGCGATCGCCGACCTCGGGGTGTTCTGGGCCGTGCTCAACGAACCGCCGCCGGGGTCGCTCAAGGCCACCCGGCGCCATGAGTAGCGGCACGGCGTCCACGACGGCCCCCGACATCCTCGTCCTCGAGGATTCGCGCTTCGACGTCGAACTGCTGACCGAGGCGCTGGTCGCCGCGCTGCCTGGGGCGCGCGTGACCGTGGTGTGCGACGAGGAGGGCTTCACGGGCGCGCTGGAAAGCGCGCGCTACCAGCTGATCCTGTCCGACTACGAGCTGCCGGGCTTCTCGGGCGCGCATGCGCTGGAGATCGCGCGCGCGGTGGCGCCGCTCACGCCCTTCATCTTCGTCTCGGGCGTGATCGGCGAGGACAACGCGGTCGAGCTGCTCAAGCGCGGCGCCACCGACTACGTGAGCAAGGGCCGGCTGGCGCGCTTGCCGGTGGTGATGGAGCGCGCGCTCAAGGAGGCGGCCGACCGCGAGGCCAAGCACGCGGCCGAGGCCAAGCTGCGCGTGGCCCACGAGATCTTCGGCGCCGCCGAGTCGCGGCGGCTGGCGCTGATCGAGCTCAGCGACCGCATCCGCGACATGGACGGCATCTGCGAGATCGCCTACACCGCCTCGCAGATGCTTGGCATGCAGCTGCAGGTGGACCGCGCGGGCTACGGCGTGGTGAACAAGGCGGCCGAGACCATCGAGATCGAGCGCGACTGGACCGCGCCCGGCGTCAAGAGCCTGGCCGGCACGCTGCACTTTCGCGACTACGGCAGCTACATCGACGACCTGCGCCAGGGCACGACGGTGGCTTTCGCCGATGCCCACGACGATCCGCGCACGCGTGCCAACGCCGATGCGCTCGACGGCATCGGCGCGCGCGCCGTGGTCAACATGCCGCTGACCGAGCGCGGCGGGCTGGTCGGGCTGCTCTATCTCAACCACGGCAGCGCGCGCGCCTGGTCGCGCGACGAGCTCGATTTCATCGGCGAGGTCGGCGAGCGCATCCGCTCGGCGATCGCGCGGCGCGAGGCCCAGCTCGAGCTGCAGGCCTTCGCCGAATCGCTGGCGCGCGAGGTCGAGGTGCGCACGCGCGAGCGCGACCGCACCTGGGAGCTGAGCCAGGACCTGCTGGGCGTGGCCAACGGGCAGGGCTATTTCGAGAGCGCTAACCCGGCCTGGGAAGAGGTGCTCGGCTGGAGCCGCCAGGAGCTGATGGCGATGCCGTTCCGCGAGCTGGTGCATCCGGACGACCTGGCCGCGACCGAGGCCGAGCTCGCGCGGCTGGCCCGCGGCGAGCGCACGCGCGGCTTCGAGAACCGCTACCGCGCCAAGGACGGCAGCTACCGCTGGCTGTCGTGGACCGCGGTGCCCGATGGCGGCCTCAACTACTCGGCCGCGCGCGACATCACCGAGCAGAAGGAGCGCGCGGCCGAACTCGAGGCCGCGCGCGAGCAGCTGCGCCAGAGCCAGAAGCTCGAGGCCGTGGGCCAGCTCACGGGCGGCCTCGCGCACGACTTCAACAACCTGCTGGCCGCCATCGGCGGCAGCCTGGAACTGATGCGCCGGCGCGGGCTCGAGGGCCGGCAGGCCGACCTCGAGCGCTACATCGGCGTGGCCCACGGCGCGGTCAAGCGCGCGGCCGCGCTCACGCACCGGCTGCTGGCCTTCTCGCGCCGGCAGACGCTGGAGCCCAAGTCGGTCAACCTCAACCGCCTCGTGAGCGGCATGGAGGACCTGCTGCGCCGGACCATGGGCCCCGAGATCGCGCTCGAGACCGTGGCCGCCGTCGGCCTGTGGAACGTGCATGCCGACCCGAGCCAGCTCGAGAACGCGCTGCTCAACCTGTGCATCAACGCGCGCGACGCCATGCCCGAGGGCGGCACGCTGGTGATCGAGACCGCCAACCGCTGGATCGACGCGCGCAGCGCGCCGGGCCGCGACCTGCCGGCGGGCCAGTACGTCTCGCTCACGGTCAGCGACAACGGCGTGGGCATGAGCGCGGAGGTCGTGGCGCGCGCCTTCGATCCCTTCTTCACCACCAAGCCCATCGGCATGGGCACCGGGCTCGGCCTGTCGATGATCTACGGCTTCGCCAAGCAGTCGGGCGGGCAGGTGCGCATCTATTCCGAGGTCGGCCAGGGCACCTCGGTCAGCATCTACCTGCCGCGCCACGACCACAAGGAGGAGAGCACCGCCGAGGCCGAGCAGGTCGAGACCGCGCCGCGCGCCGACCGTGGCGACACCGTGCTGGTGGTCGACGACGAGGCCTCGCTGCGCATGCTGATCGTGGAGGTGATGCAGGGCCTGGGCTATGCCACGCTCGAGGCCGGCGACGGCGCCGATGCGCTGCGCATCCTCGAGTCGAACCAGCGCATCGACCTGCTGCTGACCGACGTCGGCCTGCCCGGCGGCATGAACGGCCGCCAGGTGGCCGACGCCGCGCGCACCCTGCGCGCCGGCCTCAAGGTGCTGTTCATCACCGGCTATGCCGAGAACGCGGTGCTGAGCCACGGCCATCTGGCACCCGGCATGCACGTGATGACCAAGCCCTTCGAGATGGATGCGCTGGCGAACCGGGTCAAGGCGCTGATCGAGGCCCGCTGAGGGCAGGGGCGTTCGCCTGCCGCTAGCATCGACGGGTCCGTTCGCCTCCGTCCCCAGCGCCATGACCCAACTCTCGCCCCTGCTGCTCATCGCCGGCGTCTACCTCGCCGTGCTCGCGAGCCCGGGCCCCAACTTCTTCATCCTGAGCCAGATGGCGCTCGACGGGCGCCAGCGCGAATCGCGCTACGTGGTGCTGGGGCTCACGACCGGCTCGATCTTCTGGGTCGTGCTCTCGCTCGCGGGCATGTCCACCCTGATGGCGCACCATCCGTGGCTGGCCTCGGCCGTGCGTTTCCTCGGCGCGAGCTACCTGGTCTGGTATGGCGCGAGCCTGCTGTGGCGGGCCGTGGCCCGACCCGTGAAGACCGCCGCGGGCAGCGCCCGCCGCGCGCCCGCGGGCACGCGCCGCGATGCGCGCGGCGCCTACCGCGCCGGCCTGCTGACCGGCATCACCAACCCCAAGGGCGCGGCCTTCTGGACCAGCGTGTTCGCGACCCTGGTGCCCGCGCAGGCCGCGGGCTGGTTCTATCCCGCCACCATCCTCATGGTGGCGGTGCTCTCGCTGCTGTGGCACTTCGGCATCACCGTGGTGTTCGGCGCCGAGGCGATCCGCGCGCGCTACCTGCGCGTGGAGCGCTGGGTCGATGGCGTGGCCGGCGGCATGCTGGTCATGCTCGGCGTGCAGCGGATCGTCGCTCGTTAGCGTCTCAGGCGGCGGCCGTTTCCGGCAGCTTCGCGACCACCTTGATCTCGAAGTCGAAGCCGTAGAGCCAGGTCACGCCGATGGCGGTGGCCGTGGGATGGGGCGCCTCGCCCCAGAACTCGGCGAGCACGAGGTTCCAGATGCGCTCGAACTTCGAGGCCGGATCGACGATGTAGACCGTCACGTCGATCACGTCGGCGAAGCTGGCGCCGGCGGCCGCGAGCACGGCATTCAGGTTCTGGAAGGCCAGCCGGACCTGGGCCTCGAGCTCGGGTTCGGGCGAACCGTCGGACCGGCTGCCGACCTGGCCCGAGACGAACAGCAGGCCGTTGGCGCGCACGGCCGGCGAGTAGCGGTGAAGCTCGTAGAGCGCCTGGCGGCCGGCGGGAAAGACGACATCGCGGGGGGAAGACATGGGATTCACTTTCTTCGATGGTTGCGGATGCAGTGAATCTAGGTGTTCGCTCTTCGCGGATAAATGGGCAAGACGCACAATGACTGTTTGACAATCCCAAACAATCGGACGACGACATGGACCGTTTCGATGCGATGCAGGCCTTTGCGCGCGTGGTGGAAGCCGGCAGCTTCACCAAGGCGGCGCAGACCCTGCACATGAGCAAGACCACCGTGACCCAGCTGGTGCAGCAGCTCGAGGCACGGCTGCGCGTGAAGCTGCTGCACCGCACGACGCGGCAGGTCAAGGTCACGGCCGAGGGCACGCTCTACTACGAGCGCGTGGTGCGCCTGCTGGCCGACCTCGAGGATGCCGACACCCGCCTGGCCAGCGTCACGGCCTCGCCCAAGGGGCGGCTGCGCGTCGACGTGCCGGCCCCGCTGGCGCGGCTGATCCTGGTGCCGGCGCTGCCGGCCTTCCATGCGCGCCATCCCGAGATCCAGCTCGACCTGGGCGTGAGCGACCGCGTGGTCGACGTGATTGGCGACAACGTCGACTGCGTGCTGCGCGGCGGCGAGCTCACCGACTCCTCGCTGGTGGCGCGCCGCGTGGGCGACCTGCGGCTCGGCGTCTATGCCTCGCCCGCCTACCTGGCGCGCGCCGGTACGCCCGCGCATCCGCGCGAGCTCGAGGATTCGCATCACCGCATCGTCGGCTTCCTGCGCTCGCGCAGCGGCACGCTGGCGCCGATCGCGCTGTCGCGCGCGGGCGAGCAGCTCGCCCCGCGCGGCCGCCACGTGGTCGCGCTCGACGACGGCAATGCCTATGCCGCGGCCGGTGTCGCGGGCATGGGCGTGCTCTGGCTGCCGCGCTACATGGCGCAGGCGCACCTCGACAGCGGCGAGCTGGTGCCGTTGTTCGAGGACTGGGAAGTGGCCTCGATGCCGCTGTACCTGGTGTTCCCGCCGAACCGGCACCTGAGCGCGAAGCTGCGCGTGTTCATCGACTGGGTCGACGAACTGATGGCGAAGCATGCGCCGCTCGCCGTGCCGGGCGGCGCCTGAGGCGGCGCGCGCCTCAACGCGAAGCCAGCGGCTCCAGCCCCGTCTTCGCGATCGTCGGTGCGCTGGCCGGCGAGTTCAGGTAGCGGATCAGTTCGCGCGCCGCCTCGGGCTGCGTCGAGGCCGTGGCGATGCCGGCCGAGAACACCGTCACCTGCTGCACCTCGGCCGGCAGCGGGCCGACGTAATCGATGCCCTCGATCGGCAGCAGCTCGCTGACCTGCTGCAGGCCGAGCGCGGCGTCGCCGCGCGCCACCACGCTGCCCACGCGCTCGCTGAGGATGCGGCGGCTCTTGGGCTTGACCTGGGCCTCGAGGCCGAGCTTCTTCAGCAGCTCGGTCTCGTAGTAGGTGCCGCTGGCGCTGGCCGAATAGGCGATCGACGGCGCCGCGAGCAGGGTGCGCTTGAGCGCCTCGACGCTCGAGATGTCGGGCCTGGGCGCGCCCTTGCGCACCGCGAAGCCGATCGAGGAGCGCACCAGGTCGACCTGGCTGCCGGGCCGCACCTGGCCCTGCGCGACCAGCGCATCGAGCGCGGGCCGCGCCAGGATCACGACGTCGACCGGCTCCTTGCGCGCGAGGCGGCTCGGGATCGAGTCGCTGGCATTGCCCATCGAGGCGCCGTAGGCGGTCTTCACCGCGCGGCCGCTGGCGCGCTCGAAGCCGGGGCGCAGTTCGTTGTAGGCGGCCGTGAAGCCGCCCGAGGTCATCACGTGGAGCTCGGGCTTCGGTGCCGGGGCATTGCCGGCGGGGCTGCCGCAGCCCGCGAGCGCGAGCCCGAGGGCGGCGCCGAGCAGGGCGCGGCGCGTGAAGGCCGCGAGGCGGGGGCGCTGGATGGTCATGGGGTCTCCTGTGTCGATGTCGCGTCCGTCATCGTAGGAGCACCGGCTGTCAATCCGCCGTCAGCACGGCGCGGGTCTTCACCGAGGCCGTGGCGCCCGGCTCGATGCCTTCGCGCGCGAGCGGCAGCCGCACCGTCACCAGCAGGCCCGGGCCGGGCCGCGTGTCGCCGAGCACGATGCTGCCGCCATGTGCCTCGGTGGCCGAGCGCACGATCGCGAGGCCCAGGCCGCTGCCGGTCTGGGTCTGGTCGGGGTCGCGGAAGAAGCGGTCGAACACGCGCTCGCGCAGCTCGGACGGAATGCCCGGGCCGCGGTCGGCCACGGTCAGCTCGGCCTGCGCGCCGTCGCGCCGGATGCCCACGGTCACGGCCGAGCCTGGCGGCGCGTACTTGGTGGCGTTGTCGATCAGGTTGTCGATCATCGACACCAGGCTGTCGCGATCGCCGGCCACCGGCGCCGGGTCGTCGCTCAGCAGCTCCACCTCCACGCCGCGCGTGCGCGCGAGCACCGACAGCGCGGCCAGCCGTTCCTGCACCAGGTCGTCCAGGCGCAGCAGGGCGGGGCGCGGCGCCGAGACCTGGGCCGCGCTGCGCATCAGGTGCAGCAGCTGGTTCACCAGCCGCTCGGCGCGCGCGCTGGCGCTGACCACGCGCGCCATCAGCTCCTGCTGGCGCGCCGGCGGCACCGGCGCGGGCTGCGCCTGCAGGCCCTGCAGCGCCTCGACGTTCACGCGCAGCGCCGCGATCGGCGTGCGCAGCTCGTGCGCGGCATCGGCGATGAAGCTCTGCTCGCGCTCGATGCTCGCGCGCAGCCGCTGCATCAGCGCATTGAAGTTGTCGACCAGCGGGCGCAGCTCGTCGTGGCGCGTCTGCGTGGCCAGCGGCGCGAGCTCGCGCACGTCGCGCGACGCGATCTCGCGCGCCACCTTGCGCCAGGGCCGCAGCGCGAGCCGGATCGACAGCCAGGCCGGCAGCAGCAGGAAGGGCACGCTGATGACCAGCGGCAGGATGTAGTAGCCGCGCGAATGGAAGGTCAGCCACATCTGCGGGCCGGCCGGCAGCACCAGCGCGACGCGCGTGGCGCCGTCCTCGCTCTCCAGCGAACGCGTGCGCCATTGCTTGCCCTGCGCGGTCACGTCCTCGGCCACGCCGAGGCGGCTGTTGGCGATGTCGGTGGGCACGCCCTCCGAGTGGTAGACCAGCCGGCCGTGCTGCCACACCAGCAGGCTCGGCGAGAGCGAGGGATCGTTGTCGCTGCCCATGGTCTCGCGCAACGCGGTGTCCATGCGCTGGAGGCTCTCGGCCAGCGCCGCGGGCCGGTCGGCCAGGTTGTGCGCCACCGACAGCACGCTGCGGTGCGAGGTGTCGACCATGCCCATGTCCTCGGTCAGCGAGGTGCCGAGCACCAGGCCCACCGCGATGCTCCACAGCAGCGTGAGCATCGCCACCTGCGCCAGCATCAGCCGGCGCACCAGCGTGGGCCGCAGCAGCCGGCGCCAGCCACGCGGGGCGTCGGAGGCCGCCGCCGTCAAGACGGCGTTCCCGGCAGCTTCAGCGCGGCCTGGTCGATCACGTAGCCGATGCCGCGCACGGTGCGGATGTAGCCGTCGCCGATCTTGCGGCGCAGGTTCGAGATGTGGACCTCGAGCACGTTGCTGCCATGGGTCTGCCAGGCCGGCAGCACCTGCTGCTCGAGCATGCGCCGCGTGATCACGCGGTCGGTGCGCTTGATCAGCAGGCTCAGCAGCTTGAACTCGCTGCGCGACAGGTCCACCGGCTGGCCGTTGACCTGCACGCGCTGCGTCGGCTCGTGCAGCCACAGGCCGCGCACCTCGAAGGTCACGCCGTCGCTGCCGTAGCTGCGGCGCGCGAGCGCGCGCACGCGCGACAGCATCTCGGCGAGAACGAAAGGCTTCACCAGGTAGTCGTCGGCGCCGTTGTCGAGCCCGAGCAGGCGGTCGTCGAGCGCATCGCGCGCGCTGAGGATCAGCACCGGCAGCCGCGATTCGGCGCGCCGCACGTGCTGCAGCAGGCCCAGGCCGTCGCCGTCGGGCAGGCCCAGGTCGAGCAGCAGCAGGTCGCAGCCCTCGCCATCGAGGATGCGCCGCGCGTCCTCGATGCGGCGCACCCACACCACCTCCATGCCCTGCGTCTGCAGCGCCACCCGGATGCCGGTCGCGAGGTCGAAATCGTCTTCCACCAGAAGGATCTTCATGAATGCAATCTAACCGGCGAAGCTGAAGGAATTCCTAAAGCTTCTCGACCAAGCCTGAAAGGTGCAAGGCGGGCCGAGCCGCCGAATCTTCAGCAGACCTTCATCTGCGCCGCCCACGATCCAGCAGGCTCGCGCGTTGCTTCACGGGCCGGTCCCCGGGGCCGGCTTCGCATCCTCCACGTCCTCTTCGCCTTTCGACGATGTCCCTCGACGCCATTTCCTTCCTGCCGCATTTCCGCTCGGCCCAGGCCCATGCGGCACTCTCGCGGTCATACGACAGCGTGCTCGCGCGCTGGCCGGTGCCGGTGGAATCGCGCCATGTCGACACACGGCGCGGCCGCGCCCACCTGCTGGCCTGGGGACCGGCCTATGGCGTGCCGGTGCTGCTGCTGCATGCCGAGGGCGGCAATGCCAGCACCTGGGTGCACATGGCCGGCGTGCTCGCGGGTGCGCTGCGCGTGTACGCGGTCGACATCGTGGGCGATGCCGGTCGCAGCGAGGGCCGGCGCCCGGCCAGCGAGGACGACTACTGCGACTGGCTCGAGGACGTGCTGATCGGCATCGGCCGGCCCAAGCTGGGGCTGTGCGGCGCCTCCTTCGGCGCCTGGCTGGCCGCCGCCTACATGCGGCGCTCGCTGCGCCGCGTCTCCAGGCTCGCGCTGCTCGCACCGCCGCGCATCGGCCCGCGGCGCGTCGTTCCCGCCGTCTTCGCGCTGCTCGCGCGGCTCCATCCCTCCGACGGCAACCTGCGCCGCCTGCAGGCGCTGAATTCCTCGCCGCATGCCTGCCCGCTGTCCGACTGGGCGCTCGAGGACCTGCTCGTGCGCTGGCGCAGCCAGGGCGCCGGACCGCCGCGCGCCGCCGGCCTCAGCGATGCCGAGATGCGGCTGCTGCCGGCCGGCACCCGCGTGCTGCTCGGCGAGGACGATGCGCTGCATGCCGTCGACGTGGCGAGCCGGCGGCTGCGCGTCAACGCGCCGCGCGTGGAGCTGATGGTGGTGCCCGATGCGGGGCATGCGATCGAGTTCGATCAGGCGCAGCGGGTGGGGCAGATACTGCTCGATCATTTCCGCGGACGCGGCTACGTGCTGTAGCGCGGTCCAAAGTCCGCAGCGGCGGAGGCGACGCGAACCAAAGAACGCGTGCGCCGCGATTGATGCAACTGCGCTGCATCAACGAAAAAGCAACGCGCTGTTGTCCGGGCGCATCGCGTCGAATGCGCGGCGATGCGGATGGCGTGAGTCCATCTTCGTACCTCACGCAGCACCACGCTTCGTTGACTCCATTCTTCGTATGACGCGCGAACAATTTGAGAGGGAAAAGTTCCGCGCTTCGTTGACGCGTGGGGGGAGCGGCAGTTAGAACTGTGCGCACTCGATGGAGGGAGAACGCGTGAAGATCTCGAACACCAAGCGCACATACTCCCGCCGTTGCGTCCTCGCTGCCGATCGCCTCGTGGCCGGTGCGGGAAGACGCAAGGCGGCCGATGGGGCCATGCCGAACGCGGCTTCGTCCGTCGCGCGTCGCGTGCATCGCACGCGCGCCCTTCGCTGAATCGAACGCTCCGGCTCCTGGTGCGATTCGTCCTCCCGCTGCCCCGCGCATCGTCGGGTATGCACATCCGCTTCTTCCGCACGCCGAGTCCGCTGATGCCGCGGATCCTCGGCCCGCCGCATCGACCGCCGGTGCGGTCGCACGCGGCACGCGCTTGCCGCGTCCACTGAAACCGCTGCTCATGGCTGGCACTGCCTGCCTGTCGAACGATCGGTTCGACGGGAGGGTGGCGTCTTGCCGACGCGCGAGCCTTTCACCCCCTTAACCCGCGCGCGTTCCATGCAGGAGCCGGCCACACGCCGGCAGGTGCAGGACGGCGCATGTCCCTACAAGAGGCGATCATGAAGAAATTTCTCAAGCCCGCAGTCCCGTACTTTGCCATCGGTGCAGTGACCCTTGCCGCGCTCGTGGCTTGCGGTGGCGGCGGTGGCGGCACGCCATCGTTCGGCGGCACCGGCGCGGCCCCCGACACCGGCAACGTGGTGGCGCAGAACGGCGACGCCAACGCGCCCGACGACGGCAATCCCTCGGCCGTGCCCGACGCGGCGGCGAACGGCAACATCGATCGCTCGGCCCAGCCGATGGAGCTGCCCGACACGGTCTGGCCGAAGAACTACAAGCTGTGGTTCCGGCCCGATGCGGCACTCAAGACCTTCACGGGCCGCGGCGACGTCGAGATCGAGGTGCTGAAGCCGGTCGATGCGATCGTGGTGGCCGCGCACGACCTCAAGTTCGCCAACGGCCGCACCACGCTGCGCAAGCTCTCGAGCCCGGGCGAGGCGATCGCGCTGATCCCCACGCCGCAGACGCGCGGCGACTTCGTGCAGCTGCGGCTCAACGACGGCCAGATCGCGAAGGGCAAGTACCTGCTGCACATGGAGTGGGACGGCAAGATCCAGTTCTCCGATGCCGAGTACTGCCCGCCGGCCGAGATGATCAAGAACCCGCTGTGCTCGGCCGCCACCGGCGTGTTCAAGGTCGGCCTCTCCACGCCCGAGGGCGTGAGCAGCGATGCCATCGTGACGCAGGGCGAAACCAACTTCGCGCGCCAGTGGTTCCCGGGCTGGGACGAGCCCGCGTTCCGCCATACCTTCGAGATCTCGGCCGAGGTGCCGGGCGACTGGAAGACGGTGTCGAACGGCGCGCAGAAATCGCAGACCCGACTGCCCGACGGCTACCAGCTGGTGTCGTTCGAGAAGACGCCCTCGATGCCCATGTACCTGACCTTCTTCGGCGGCGGCAAGTTCGACATCCTCGAGGACACATTCAAGAGCCCGCTCGACGGCAAGACCATGCCGCTGCGCTGGTTCACGCCGCCCGGCCGCTCGACCTGGGCCACCTTCGCGATGGAGTGGACCAAGGTCGCGATGGACTACTACTACAAGTACACCGGCATCCCGCTGCCCTTCGACAAGTTCGACACCGTGGCCGCGAACGACAGCTACGACAACAAGCCCAACACCGGCTTCGGCGGCATGGAGAACTGGGGCTCGATCTTCGAGTTCGCCGACTCGGTGCTGACCAAGCCCGGCGACACGCCCACGCTCTATTCGGTGACGGTGGTCACGCACGAGGTCGCGCACCAGTGGTTCGGCGACCTGGTCACGCTCGACTGGTGGGACAACGTGTGGCTCAACGAGTCGTTCGCGCGCTGGTTCGAACGGCGCACCACGATCAAGTTCCACCCCGAGTACTACAGCTTCTCGGACTACGTGCTCGACAAGCACAGCGTGATCGTGGCCGACCTCAAGAACACGGCGGTGCCGGTGCAGCGCAACCTCAACGACGCGGGTTCGTTCGGCTTCATCAGCCCGTCGATCTTCGTCTACAACAAGGGCAGCCACGTGCTCGAGACGATCCAGAACTACATCGGCGAGGAGGCAATGCAGAAGGGCCTGCAGATCTACCTGAAGGACTATGCCTATGGCAACGTCACGCCCTCGCGGCTGTGGAGCTCGCTCGAGAAGGCGACCGACAAGAAGGTGAGTGCGATCGGCGACAGCCTGATCCGCCAGACCGGCGTGCCGCTGCTCACGGTCGACGCGCAGTGCGCGGGCGACCGCACCTACGTGGCTATCACGCAGGAGTCGTTCCCGAACCAGAACCAGTACCCGGCCTCGACCTGGACCGTGCCCGTCACGCTGGCCTATGGCGACGCGATGGCGCAGCGCAAGACCTTCGTGATGGACAGCAACCGCACCAACCTCGAGCTGCCGGGCTGCACCGCGGTGCTGGCCGGGCCGACCGGGCAGGACTACTACGTGAGCAACTACAGCGCCGCTTCGTGGAGCGCGCTGCTGGCACAGGCGCAGAACTTCGCCGGCAACAAGCCGCTGCTGCTGAACATCGAGCGCGATGCCTTCCGGCTGCTCGGCGTGGGGCGCATCACGCAGGCGCAGTACGACCAGATCAAGGGCGTGCTGAACCTGCCGACCGCGCTGCTGGCCAAGACGCAGGAGAGCCAGCAGAAGATGGCGGCGGTGGATGCGGGCGCCAAGGAGGAGTACCCGCATGCGCTGCGCTTCCAGGGCAGCCTGAAGCTGCGCGAGAACCTCCAGCGCTGACGGCCCGAGCCCGCCGGGCGACGCGCCCGGTGGGCCACCCATCTTTCACCGGAGACCATCGATGAGCACATGGAACAACGCACCGCGCGCGCTCGCGTGCATCGCTTGCGCGCTGCTGCTGGCCGCCTGCGGCGCGCGCGGCGGCCCCGAGGCCGAGCTGGTCGGCGTCTACGCCGTGAAGCAGGGCGGGGCGCTCAAGGAGCTGATCAAGATCGAGCGCCAGGGCGGGCGCTACGTGTTGCGCGACAAGGTGCGCACGCCCGACTGGAGCGAGCCCAAGATGCAGCTCGCGCCCGCCACGCGCGACGACTGGCAGCGCATCACCACCGACGGCGCGCGGACGGCCTTCGTCGGCATGAAGAGCGAGCAGCTCGCGCTGTTCAAGGTGCCGCCGGGCTGGGAGAAGAACGGCTTCCGGACCTCGACCGGCTACTTCCTGTTCTATTCGCACGGACCGGTCGAGGCCTACAAGCTCTGAGCGCGACGCCCGCGTGGGCGCTGGCTCAGGCCGGTAGGGCGAATGTCGCGACCGCGGTCGCGAGCGTCTGGCCGGTGGAGGCCAGGTCCATGGTCACGCGCGCGAAGGCCAGCGAGCGGCCCGAGCGCACCAGCTCGGCATGCGCGAGCACGTCCTCGCCGCCGCCCGCGCGCATGAAGGTCATGTGCAGGTCGACCGTGGCGATCGGGCGGCGCCCGCGGCCGTCGGTCCAGATCGCGAAGCACATCGCGCTGTCGGCCAGCACCGAGAGCGCCTGGCCGCCGAAGATGTTGCCCTCGCGCGTGGCCTGCTCGCCGGCCGGCATGCGCAGCGTGGCCTTGCCTTCGCCCAGCGATTCGACGCTGACGCCGAGGCTGCGCACGCAGCCCGGCAAGGCGGTGGCGAGGACGTCCCTGGCTTCTTCGAGGGTGAACGCGGTCATGGCTGGAGGTCTTTCCGTGGTCGATGCGGTGGAGGGAGGCCGCGCGCCGGCGCGGCGAAGGCCGGCAGCGTACCGCACCGGCGCGCCGCGATCGATTCCCCGAAAGAGATAGTCAGCCGCGCACCGACTCGAGGAAGGCCAGGATCTCCTCGCCCAGCCATTGCTCGCCGCTGTCGAAGTGGGCCATGACCGAGACGTGGTTGTGCCCGGGCAGGCTCAGGTGGCGCGGCGCGTGGCCCCGGGTCTCGGCCATGCGCCAGGCGAACTCGGTCGCGTAGACGTCGAGCAGCGGGTTCTCGTATTCGGCATGCACGACGAAGGTGGGCAGCGCCAGCCGGTGGGCATGCGCCATCGGCGACAGCGCGTCGTAGGCCGCGGCGTCGTCGCCGAAATAGGCGCGCACGCCGGCCGCGTTCGGGTTCTCGGGCCGCGCGTCGGCGCGCAGCCGCGCCGACACCAGCACCAGCGCGCGCAGGTGCCGGCCCATGAAGCCCAGCGAGGGATCGCAGGCATAGCTGGCCGCATGCGTGCCGCCGGCCGAATGCCCGATCAGGCAGATCGCGGCGGGATCGCCGCCGTGCCCGGCCGCATGGCGCGCGACCCAGTCGCAGGCCGCGGCCACGTCGAGCGCGCCCTGCGGATGCATGGCCTCGGGCGCGAGCCGGTATTCGATGTTGATGCCCACGCAGCCCCGGCGCGCGAACCAGCGCAGCACGTTGCCGTACATCGCGGCGTTGATGTCCTTGCCGCCGCGCACGAAAGCGCCGCCATGCACGAACACGATTACCGGCGCGGCCCGCGCGCCGCGCGGCCGGTAGACGTCGAGCACCTGCCGCGGATGCGCGCCGTAGGGCAGGTCCCGCACGACCTCGCAGCCGTGGGCGGGCGCGGCCAGCAGCAGCGGCAGGTAGGCGGCCTTCACGCGGTCGCCGGCCGCGCGGATGTCGGCCTGCCAGGCCGGGCCGGTCTCGCGCAGCATCCGGTCGATGGCTTCGGAGCGTTCGTCGGGGCGCATGCCGTCTTCAGTCGGCACGGAAGGCCGAGGCCTCGACCTCGATGCGCCAGGCCGGCTGCGCGAGCGCCTGCACCACGAGCAAGGTCGAGGCCGGGCGCGCCTCGCCGAGGAAGCCGGCACGCACCGGGCCGAGCCGCGGCAGGTCGGCGGCGTCGGTCAGGAAGGTCGTGACCTTGACCAGGTGCGACACGTCCATGCCGGCCGCGCGCAGCACGGCCACGAGGTTGGTCCAGGCCTGCCTGGCCTGCGCCTCGAAGCCCTCGGGCAGCGTGCCGTCGGCCGCGGTGCCGATCTGGCCCGCGATGTGCAGCCAGCGGCCCGGCCCCTGGGTGACGATGCCGTGGCTGTAGGCGCCGACCGGCGGCGCGACGTCCCCGGGTGCGAGGCGGATGGCGACGGTGTGCGTCATCAATGCACCGCGCCGTCGAGTTCGGGAATGAACGGGATCTCGACGCCATAGGCACCGATGTCCTCGCGGATCTTGTCGACCCCGCGCTTGATGATGCCCATCTCCTCGTCGGGATGGGTGGCGCCCAGGCCGTGGTCGGCCGCCAGCGCGCGGTTGCGGCCCGAACGCCGGCGTTCGTCCTCGGGCAGGTTGACCACCGCATAGACGCCGTTGAGCAGGCTGCCGCGCAGCTTCTTCGCGACCTTCTCGCCGATGGTGCGCTTCTCGTCGGCCGGCAGCTCGCTGAAGAAGCGCCGCATGATGATGCGGCCGAACTGGATGTGGCGCGCCTCGTCGCGCAGGATCAGCCGGCAGGCCTCGCGGATCGAGCCGAAGCGCGCGTTCTCGTAGCGCGCCTGCAGCAGTTCGCCCGAGAGCTGCTCGAACAGCGTGTTGACCGAGAGGCCCGCGAAGAAGCTCATCGCCTTCTCGTCCTTCTCGTCGTGGAAGCGCGGAATGATGTCGCGGAAGTAGTCGGCCCGCGGCGTGGGCTCGTAGGCCGCGAGGTGCTCGGCGATGCGGAAGCTGGCCTCGTGGTGGCGGAACTCCTCGGCGATGAAGTTCGTGATGTGCTGCTTGATCTCGAAGGGCTGGTGGCCAAAGATCGCCTCGCGCAGCCGCTCGGCGCCATAGGGCGTGGCGCCGTGCTCCATCCAGGCGCGCAGGCTCCACCATTCGGCGCCGGCCTGGCGCACCTCGGGCGGCAGCTCGGCCTCGCGCAGGTCGGCGTAATCGATGTCGGCCACCGGGTCCCAGGCCAGTTCGCGCGCCTGGGTGCACAGGCGCCAGACCTCTGGGTATTCGACCTTCGAGACCACGGGATAGGGGTTCGGCACGGAAGGGATCTCTTCGAGCAGCGAGGCTTGCATGGGCGGTGTCCGTCGTGGGTGGGGGAAAGGCCATGCTAGGAAGGCCGCGCTCATACATCCAATACTGTTTAAAGTGGCTCGTCATTCGTCGCAGCTATCTCCACGCCCATGTTCGAATTCAGACAACTGCGCCAGTTCGTGGTGCTGGCCGAGGAACTGAACTTCGGCCGCGCCGCGATCCGGCTCCACATGTCGCAGCCGCCGCTGAGCGTGGCGATGCGCAATCTCGAGGAGCAGCTCGGCGCGGTGCTGTTCGACCGCAGCCGGCACCACGTGCGGCTCACGCCCGCGGGCCAGGTCTTCCACAAGGACGCGCAGCGCCTGCTGCAGCAGGCCCAGGCGGCCGGCGAGCGCGCGCGCCGCGCGGCGCAGGGGCTGGAGGGTTCGCTGCGGCTCTCGTTCGTGCCGAGCGCCGCGCTCGACGTGCTGCCCGCGATCTTCAAGCGCTTCCAGCACGACTACCCGACCGTGCAGCTGCGCCTCACGGCCGAGACCACCGCGCGCCAGCTCGAGGACCTGCGCAAGGGCGAGGTCGAGCTCGCGCTGGTGGTGGGCCCGGTCTACGAATCGCGCGGGCTGGTGCTGGTGGACCTGCAGGCGCAGAAGTTCGTGATCGCCGTGCCGCGCAGTCATCCGCTGGCGGCGCAGCGTTCGGTGAAGATCGAGGCGCTGGCGGCCGAATCCTTCATCTCGTTCCCGGCCGCGGAGGGCGCGGGCTTCGTCGCCGCGCTGCTCGGCGCCTGCCAGGCGGCGGGCTTCCTGCCGAAGGTGGTGCAGGAGGCCGCGCAGATGCAGTCCATCCTCACGCTGGTCGCGGGCGGCCTGGGCATCGCGCTGGTGCCGGCCGCGATGCGCGTGCTCGCGATGGCCGACGTCGCCTTCCTCGAGATCGCGGGCGCGCGGCCGCCGCCGACCTACCGCCTGGTGTTCGCGCATGCGAGCGGCAACGACAACCCGGTGGTGCAGTCGTTCCTGGCGGTGGCGAGGAAGGCGGTGGAGGGGGCGGGGCGATAGGGCGCGCGAAGACCGAGTCGCCTCAGTCCCACCAGCAATAGAGCGGGTTTCCGCAGACGCCGTGCGCGCCGAGGCTGTCCGCGTCCGCGCCCCAGAAGCAGTAGTACAGGTCCTCGTCGGGTTCGTAGACCAGCCAGTAGCCTTCGGATCGCGCGAGAAGCCAGCCCGAGATCCGCGACCCGAGTTCGCGATGGGCGAATCCGGGCGCCGCGACCGTGGCCGACACCATCTCCGCCCCGGTGGCATGTTCGCGAATGCTGGACCGCAGCCGCTCGAAATACGCCCCCTCGTCCTCGCCCTGAGGGACGATGATTCCCGAGGTGTCGGACAAGGCGGCTTCGAGCTTCGGCCAGTAGGGGTGGGCGTGGTTCATTCCGGTGGCGCCAGCGAGGGCGTCTCAACCCGGAATATCCGGCTCCACCAATTGCGCCAGTGCCACCAAAGACTCCTGCCAGCCCAGGTAGCACATCTCGACCGGAATCATCCCGGGGATGCCTTCCTGCACGATGGCCACGTCGGTGCCGCAGGACACGGCGGTCAGCGTGACGGTGGTCTTCATCGTGCCCGGCAGGTTGGGGTCGTCGAAAGTCGCGTCGTAGGCCACGCGCTGGCCCGGCACCAGCTCGAGGTACTTGCCGCCGAACGAATGGCCGTGGCCCGAGCTGAAGTTGGTGAAGGACATGCGCCAGCTGCCGCCGACCACCGGCTCCATCTGGTGGACCTTGCCGGTGAAGCCGAAGGGCGGCAGCCAGCGCTCGAAGGCGCCGGGTTCGGTGAAGGCGCGGTAGAGGCGCTCGGGCGGGGCGCGCAGCACGCGGTGCAGACGGACGGTGTGGGTAGCCATGGTGTGTTCTCCTGGTGAAGTGATGTGGAGGACGACCCTCCACTGACACGACGGACGAGCTCCGGACGGATCGACACGAATCCGAAAATTTTTTCGAACCGGCGGGATTCACTGTAGCCGGCGCCGGACTTCGGCGGCCCGGTGATTCATTTCATATATGAACGCCGGCCAGTGAACGTATTGGACAGACCGCCACCCCCGTTCGCACCATGCGGTTCCCACCAAGGAGTCCCCCGATGAATCTTCCTCGCACGCTGCTCGCGGGCCTGCTGCTCGTTGCCGCCGGCATCGCCGCGCCGGCCCTGGCCCAGGGCTTTCCCGATCGCCCGGTCACGCTGGTCGTGCCCTATCCGGCCGGCGGCTCGGCCGACATCCTGGCGCGCACGGTGGGGCAGAAGCTGGCGGCGCAGCTCGGGCAGCCGGTGGTGGTCGAGAACAAGGGCGGCGCCGGCACGGCGATCGGCGCGCGCTTCGTCGCGGAAGCGAAGCCCGACGGCTACACGCTGCTGCTCGGCACGGTGAGCTCGCAGGCCATCAACCCGGCGATGTCCAAGGTCGGCTACGACCCGGTGAAGGACTTCGTGCCGGTCAGCGCGCTGGCATCGATCCCCTTCGTGCTGGTGGCCCATCCCGGCGCGCCCTACGGCAGCGTGGCCGAGCTGCTCGCGGCGGCCCGGCAGGCGCCGGGATCGATCAGCTATGCCTCGGCCGGCCCCGGCACCTCGAACCACCTGGCCGGCGAGATGCTGGCCTCGGCCGCCAAGCTCAAGCTGCTGCACGTGCCCTACCGCGGCAGCGCGCCGGCGCTGGCCGACGTGCTCGCGGGCCACGTGCCGCTGATGTTCGACCTGCAGACCACGTCGCTGCCCAACATCGCCACCCACAAGCTCAAGCCGCTGGCCGTGACCGGCAGCCGGCGCAGCCCGCTGCTGCCCGAGGTGCCCACGGTGGCCGAGAGCGGGCTGCCGGGCTTCGAGGTCAGCGCCTGGTTCGGCGTGTTCGCGCCCGCGAAGCTGCCGCCGCCGCTGCGCCAGCAGCTCTCGGCCGCCATGGCCAAGGTGCTCGAAGACCCGGCGCTGGCGCAGCGGCTGCGCGACATCGGCGCCGAGCCCGATCCGCGCAATGCCGCGCAGTTCACCGCCTACGTCGCCGAGGAAGCGGGCAAGTACGCGGCGGTCGTGAAGACCGCCGGGCTCGCGCCCTGACCGCTGCCTGACGCGCGCGCCCGCGGGCGCACCGAAGCGGCCGATACCGGCGAGAATCCGGCCGCATTCACTGCCGCCAAGGTTCCCGTGTTTCAACGCCTTTCCATTGCCGTCCGCACGATGGCCTTCGTGGCCGCCGTGTGCGTCGCGCTCGTGGCGCTCGACGTCTGGCACAGCTGGGAGTCGCGCACGGCGCTGCTCGAGCAGATGGGCGTGGCGACGGCGAACCTCTCGCGCGCGCTGGCGCAGCAGGCCGACGACACGATCAAGCAGGCCGACACGGTGCTGATCGGCGTGGTCGAGCGTATCGAGAACGACGGCGCGGGCCCGGCCCAGGTCGAGCGGCTGCGCCGGGTGCTGGCCGCGCAGGTGGCCGAGCTGCCGCAGCTCGACGCGCTGCACGTCTACGACCAGGACGGCAACTGGGTCGCGAACTCCCGCGCGGCGCCGCCGCAGAACCTCAACAACGCGGACCGCGAGTACTTCGTCTTCCACCGCGACCACCCCGACCGCGGTCCGCACATCGGCATTCCGGTGACGAGCCGCACCAACGGCAAGCGGCTGATCCCGGTGTCGCGCCGCATCGACCATGCCGACGGCAGCTTCGCGGGCGTGGCGCTCGCGAGCATCGACGTCGACTTCTTCCTCAGGTTCTACGACAGCCTCGACATCGGCAAGGGCGGCGCCGCGGCGCTGATCCTCGAGAGCGGCACCATGATGGTCCGCCGCCCCTTCGGCCCGGAGATGGTGGGGCGCGACATGCGCGGCTCGCAGCTGTTCACTTCGTACAAGGAGAACGGCCCGGTCGGCACCGCCTACATCAAGTCGGCGCAGGACGGCGTGCTGCGGCTCAACAGCTTCCGGCGGCTCGACCACTATCCGCTGTTCGTGGGCGCGGCGCTGTCCAAGGACGAGATCCTCGCGGGCTGGTGGAAGGACACCTTCTGGCATTCGGGCGGCGTGCTGGCGCTCAGCGCCGTGGTGGCCTTCGTCGGCCTGGGGCTGGTGCGCCAGATCGAGCGGCGCACGCGCACCGAGGCCGAGCTGCTGCGCGCGCGCGACGCGCTCGAGGCGCTCAACAAGACGCTCAACACGCTGGCGATGGAGGACGGCCTGACGGGGCTCGCGAACCGGCGCCAGTTCGACGTCGCGCTCGACACGGAGTTCGGCCGCGCGGTGCGCAATGCCAGCACATTGGCGCTGATCCTGCTCGATGTGGACCGCTTCAAGGAATACAACGACATCTACGGCCACACGGCCGGCGACGAGTGCCTGCAGAAGATCTGCCGCACCATCGCCAACGTGGCGGCGCGCCGGCCCGGCGACCTCGCGGCGCGCTATGGCGGCGAGGAACTCGCGGTGCTGCTGCCGGGCACCGACGTCGAGGCGGCCGCGCTGCTGGCCGAGCGCATCCGCGCCGCGGTGCGCGCGCTCGAGATCGAGCATGTTGGTGCCATCGACGGCTTCGTCACGCTGAGCGCGGGTGTGGACGCGCTGCGGCCCGAGGCCGGCGCCGTGCAGCCGAAGGAGCTGGTGCGCGGCGCCGACAAGGCGCTGTACGTCGCCAAGTCGGGCGGGCGCAACCGCGTGTGCACCAACGAGACACCGGTGACCTGAACACTTGCGTACTCAGGAGTCCCGCCGGGTAGCGGGCCCTCGCGCGGCGCTCTACGATCGCGCATCCCGCGCGCCGCGATGGCATCGCCATCCGGCGCGCCGCCCAACCCGACAACAGGAAAAGAACAAGCCATGTCATTCACAGAAGTCGCCGTGCCCGAGCAGCTCGTGCGCGCGCTCGACGCGCAGAGCCGGATGCCGATCACCCGGATCGGCGAGGCGCTGGTCGCGCTCGGCATGATCACCGGCGACCAGCTCGCCGCCGGGCTGCGCCAGCAGCGCCGCGAGCCGCTGGTGCCGCTGGGCGAGACCCTGGTGCGCATGGGTGCCGTGAGCCGCGGCCAGCTGCAGACCGCGCTGGTGCGCAAGATGGGCTATCCGCTGGTCAACCTGCATGTGTTCCCGCCCGCGGCCGAGGCGCTGCGCAAGGTCGCGCACGGCGTGGCGCGGCGGCTGCAGGTCATGCCGCTGATGCTGCACGAGGGGCGGCTGGTGATCGCGATCGACGATCCCACGAGCCGCTACTCGGTGATCGACGAGGTGCAGTTCGTCGCGCAGATGAAGGTGATCCCGGTGGTGGGCCAGTGCCTGGACCTCGACGCCGTGCTGGCCGCGGCCTACGAGAAGATCGGCGACGTGGCCGACGGCGGTGGCGGCGGCGCGGCCAACCTCGACCCGATGCGTCCGCTCGAGTTCGACATGACCGGCACCAGCGAGCTGCTGCAGACGCTCGAGAAGGAGGGCCCGGCGCCGGCACCGGCGGAAACGCCGATCGAGCAGTCGGACAACTCGCTGGTGCGCATGATCAACAGCATGATCCAGGAGGCGCACCGCGACGGCGCCTCGGACATCCACATCGAGAGCTACCCGGGCCAGGAGAAGACGCGCATCCGTTTCCGTCGCGACGGGCTGCTCTACACCTACCTCGAGCTGCCGCCGAGCTACCGCAACGCGATCGTGGCGCGCGTGAAGATCATGTGCGACCTCGACATCAGCGAGAAGCGCAACCCGCAGGACGGCAAGATCAACTTCGCCAAGTACTCGCCGCAGCACAAGATCGAGCTGCGCGTGGCGACCATTCCCACCAACAACGGCCTCGAAGACGTGGTGATGCGGATCCTGGCCTCGGCCAAGCCGCTGCCGATGCAGTCGCTGGGCCTGTCGCCCGACAACCTGCGGCGCCTGACCCACGCGGTGGAGCGGCCCTACGGCATGGTGCTGTGCGTGGGGCCCACGGGCTCGGGCAAGACCACCACGCTGCATTCGGCGCTCATGCACATCAACACGCCCGAGCGCAAGATCTGGACCGCCGAGGACCCGGTGGAGATCACGCAGAACGGGCTGCGCCAGGTGCAGATCAATCCGCGCATCGGCTGGACCTTCGCCAAGGCGTTGCGCGCCTTCGTGCGCGCCGATCCCGACGTGATCATGGTCGGCGAGATCCGCGACGAGGAGACCGCGAAGACCGCGATCGAGGCCTCGCTGACCGGCCACCTGGTGCTGTCGACCCTGCACACCAACAGCGCGCCCGAGACCGTGACGCGCCTGCTCGACATGGGCATGGACCCGTTCAACTTCGCCGACTCGCTGCTCGCGGTGCTGGCGCAGCGGCTGGTGCGCCGCATCTGCGGCCACTGCGTGCGCAGCGCGCCCGCGAGCGAGGAGGCGGTCGAGGAACTGCTGGCCGACTACCTGCACGCCTTCCCGGCCGAGGAGATCCCGGCGCGCCGGCAGGCCACGCTCGATGGCTGGCTGCAGCGCTTCGGCCGCGACGGGCGGCTGCACCTGCACAGCGGCGCGGGCTGCGAGCACTGCGCGAAGACGGGCTTTCGCGGCCGCGTCGGCATCCACGAGCTGATGACGGTCTCGAAGGAGCTGCGCCGGCTGGTGCAGGGCGGGGCGCGCGCCGAGGAGCTGCTGCAGGCGGCGTTGAAGGAAGGCATGCGCACGCTGCGCCAGGACGGCATCGAGAAGGTGCTGGCCGGCCAGACCACGATCGAGGAAGTGCGCGCGACCAGCAACGCCTGAGGACGCGCCTCAATCGAACCGGCCGCTGGCCAGCGCCGCCGCTGCCGCGCGGGTTTCCACGCCGAGCTTCTCGAAGATGTGCTCGAGATGCTTGTTCACCGTGCGCGGGCTGGTGCCGAGGATCTCGCCGATGTCGCGGTTGGTCTTGCCCTTGGCGAGCCACGACAGCACCTCGGTCTCGCGCGGCGTGAGCGCGGCCTCGGCCAGCCGCGCCGACGAGGCGCCGCCCGCGCCGTCGCGCTGCACCGCGAACAGCAGCATGGTCTCGCCCAATGCGGCCGCGCCGAGGTTGCGCACCGACAGCCGGATGCCGGCCGCGGTGACCACGCCGAGGGTGGCGCCGGGCGCCAGCGCGGCCTCGAGCGCGCGCGGCAGCAGGCCCGGCGCGCGTGCCTCGCCCAGCGCATGCAGCCACAGGCCGGCCTGCGGCGAGCGCCAGGCGACGCGCCCGCGCGCGTCGACGAAGACCACGCCCATGCCGGCCACGTCGACCGCGTCGCGCGCCATGCGCGTGATGCGGGCGTTGCGCGCATGGGTGTGCAGGCGCGCCAGCACCTCCTGCGCGCGGATCGGCTTCACCACGTAGTCGACGCCGCCGCATTCGAAGCCCTCGACCACGTCGGCGGTTTCCGAGAGGCCGGTCATGAAGATCACCGGGATGTGCGCGAGCGCCGCGTCGGCCTTGATGCGGCGGCAGGTCTCGAAGCCGGAGAGGCCGGGCATCATGCCGTCGAGCAGGATGGCGTCGGGCACCACCAGCGCGAGCCGCTGCAGCGCCGATTCGCCGTCGGCCGCCACCAGCACGGTGTAGCCGCTGGCCTCGAGCGTGTCGCACAGCATGCCCAGGCTGCTGGGGGCGTCGTCCACCACCAGCACCACGGGGCGTTCGGCTTCAGGAAGGGGAGGCGAGGGTGTCAGCATCTTCGGCGAGGGCTTGGCGGAGGGAGTCGAGTTCGAAGCGCGCGACCATGCCGCGCAGCCAGGTGCAGGTGGCGGCCGCGCCCGGCGAGCGGGCGGCCAGCCGGTCGAGCGCCTGGTGCAGGCCGCGCACGTGGCCCATCTGCACCAGCCGCATCAGTTCGGCGCGCTCGTCCTCGCCGAGCAGCAGCCGCGGCGGGCGAACCGGCGCGAGCTCCTCGTCGGCCAGCGGGCGCAGTGCGTCGGCGGCATCGAGCCATTCGAGGCCGAGGTGGCGCTCGAGCGTGGCGATCAGTTCGGACTCGATCACCGGCTTGCCCACGAAGGCCTGGCATCCGGCGGCGCGCAGCCGCTCGGCCTGGTTCTCGAACATGTTGGCCGAGACGATGATGATCGGCAGCGCATCGAAGCCCGAGGCCCGCACCAGGCCCGCGGTCTGCCAGCCGTCGAGGTCGTCCATGCTGAGGTCGAGCAGGATCGCCGAGGGCAGCTCCTCGCGCAGGCTGTCGAGGCATTCGGTGCCGCTCGCGGCCTCGCGCACCTCGAAGCCCAGCGGCGCCAGCATGCCGGCCAGCATCTGGCGCTGCACCGGCTGGTCGTCGACCACCAGCAGCGTGCGGCGCTCGCCGAGGTAGCCCGACACCGGCTGGCGCAGCGCGCCGGCCTTGGCCTGTGGGCCGGGGTCGGCCACCGCGCGCAGGTAGACGCGCACGCTGAAGGTGCTGCCGGCCGACGAGGTGTCGGCCAGCTTGAGCTCGCCGCCCATCAGCGAGGTCAGCAGCCCGGTGATCGTGAGGCCCAGCCCGGTGCCGGGCTCGCCGCGCCGGCGCCCGGCCGCGCCGCGCTCGAAGGGCAGGAAGATGCGCTGGTGGTCCTGCGGCGCCACGCCGATGCCGGTGTCGATCACGTCGAAGCGCAGCACCTCGCGGCGCGCGTCCACGTGCAGCGTGACGGTGCCGCTGTCGGTGAAGCGCACGGCATTGGTCAGCAGGTTGATGAGGATCTGGCGCAGCCACTTGGCGTCGGCATGCACCCAGGGCGGCAGCCGCCCGGCGTGGGTGTAGACGAAGGCCAGGCCCTTGTTCTCGGCCTGCGGCCGCACCATGTGCACCACCTGGTCGAGGAAGGCCGGCAATGCCAGCGGCGCCGGCTCGAGCTGCAGCCGGCCGGCCTCGATGCGCGCCAGGTCGAGCAGGCCGTCGATCAGGCCCAGCATGTGCTCGCCGCTGCGGTGGATGGTCTGCACCGCCTCGCGCGGCGGCAGCGCGGCATCGCCCTTGAGCAGGATCTGCGAGTAGCCCAGGATGCTGTTGAGCGGCGTGCGCAGCTCGTGCGTCATGCCGGCCACGTAGCGGGTCTTGGCCTGGTTGGCCGCCTCGGCCGCCTCCTTGGCCGCCTGCAGCGCGGCATCGGTGCGCTGGTGGGCCTCGATCTCGAGCGTGAGCAGGTGGTTGTGGCGGTTCGACTCCTCCTGCGCCATCTGCCGGCTCTCGCTGCCCAGCACCACCCACCAGGCCGCCACCGCCGCCACCAGCGACAGCAGGGTGAAGACCTTGAGGAAGGCGTCGCGCAGCCGCGGGTCGACCGCGCTGGCGCCGGTGATCGCCTCCTGCGCATAGACCACGCCCATCACCGTGGCCAGCAGTGCCACCAGCGAGGCCGCCACCATCAGGTAGTGGGCGACGCGGAAGTTGAGCCGCGCCGACAGCGCCGGCGGCAGCAGCGACTGCAGCCAGCCGCTCATCTGCTCGGCCGCGCGCGAGTCGGTCTTGCAGCGGTCGTGGCAGCGCGACTCGAGCGTGCAGCACAGCGAGCAGATCGGCGCGCTGTAGGCCGGGCAGTGGGCCATGTCCTCCGATTCGAAGCCGTTGTCGCAGACCGAGCACTTGACGATCTGCCCCGGCGTCCAGTGCGCGATGTCGCGCCGCGCGAGGTAGTAGCGCCCGCGCGTGCGCCAGGCCAAAAGCGGCGAGACCGCGAGCGCGGTGGCCAGCGCGATGAAGGGCGAGAAGGAGCGCGCCCACTGGCCGATGGCGCCCGAGTAGGCCAGCATCGCGAGCGCCGCCGCCACCAGCGTGGCGACCAGGCCCACGGGGTTGATGTCGTAGAGGTGGGCGCGCTTGAACTCGATGGTCTTCGGGCTCCAGCCCAGCGGCTTGTTGATGACCAGGTCGGCCACCAGCGCGCCGACCCAGGCGATCGCGATGTTGCTGTAGAAGCCCAGCACATGCTCGAGCGCGGCGAACACGCCCAGCGCCATCAGCAGGATCGCGATCACGACGTTGAACACCAGCCACACCACGCGGCCCGGATGGCTGTGCGTGAGCCGCGCGAAGAAGTTCGACCAGGCCAGCGAGCCGGCATAGGCGTTCGTGAGGTTGATCTTCATCTGCGAGACCACCACGAACAGCACCGTGATGCCGAGGATCCAGGCCGGGTCGCGCAGCACGTAGGCGAAGCCCGTGAGGTACATCTGCGTCGGCTCGATCGCATGGTTGGCCGGGATCTCGTGCTGCAGCGCGAGGAAGGCCAGGAAGGCGCCGCCCATCATCTTGAGCATGCCCGGCACGATCCAGCCCGGCCCGGCCACCAGCACCGCGGTCCACCAGCGCGCGCGGTTGGCGGCCGTCTTCTCGGGCAGGAAGCGCAGGTAGTCGACCTGCTCGCCGATCTGCACCACCAGCGAGAAGGCGACCGTGGCGGCGGCGCCGAACATCAGCGGATCGAAGCCGCTGCTGTTCGAGACCCGGCCCACGAGCCCGGTGAAGTCGGCATAGAGCTCGGGCTTCTTGAGCAGCACCGCGACGAAGGGGCAGACGAACAGCACGATCCAGATCGGCTGCGTCCACAGCTGCAGCCCCGAGATCAGCGTGATGCCGCGTGCCACCAGCGGAATGATGACCAGCGACGACACCAGGTAGAGCAGCCACAGCGGCCAGTCGAGGTACATCTGCAGCGCGAGCGCGAGGATGGCGGCCTCGAGCGCGAAGAAGATGAAGGTGAAGCTCGCGTAGATCAGCGAGGTGAGGGTGGAGCCCAGGTAGCCGAAGCCGGCGCCGCGCGTGAGCAGGTCCATGTCGACGCCGTGGCGCGCGGCGTAGTAGGAGATCGGCAGGCCCGTGAGGAAGGTGATCAGCCCCACCACCAGGATCGCCCACAGCGCGTTCGAGAAGCCGTAGCTCAGCGCGATCGCGCCGCCGATGGCCTCGAGCGCGAGGAAGGAGGTGGCGCCGAAGGCGGCGTTCGCGACCCGGAACTCCGACCACTTGCGGAAGCTGCGCGGCGTGTAGCGCAGCGCGTAGTCCTCCAGCGTCTCGTTCGCGACCCAGGCGTTGTAGTCGCGCCGGATGCGGAAGATCTTCTGCCCGCTCACGGAATTGACGGAAGGCATCGGGGTGTCTCGTGGAGACGGCGACGGCGAGGGGATCGGCATGGTGCAGCTGCATTGCAAGAAGCGCTCCGTGCCCGCCGTGCGCCCCCCGGTCCGTCGTCGTCGGTCCCGCGAGTCTGCGGGCAGGCGATGCGCAGGCCGCTACGTTGAATGACGTATTCGCGCAGCGGCCAGTGATTTCTAAAGTTCCAGCCATGGTGCCAGCCGCACCGTCCGATGCACTTCGATGGTGCGCGGCCTGTACTTTCCTCAACCTGCTGGAGTTCTTCGATGTCGCGTGATTCCGATCTTTCCCTCGATGCCCTGGCATTGCGTCGCCGCCGCCTGCTGCAAGGCGCCGCCGCGCTGCCCGTGATGGGCCTGAGCGGCCTGAGCTTCGGCCAGGGCCAGTTCCCCACGGCCAAGGTCAACACCACCAAGCTGGCCGTGACCGACACCGAGGTGACGGTGGGCCAGCTGCATTCGTCCAGCGGCACGATGGCGATCTCGGAGACCGGCTCGATCCAGGCCGAGCAACTCGCGATCGACCAGATCAACGCGATGGGCGGCATCCTGGGCCGCAAGATCAAGGTCATCAAGGAGGACGGCGCCTCCGACTGGCCGACCTTCGCCGAGAAGTCGAAGAAGCTGCTGGTCAACGACAAGGTCGCGGCCGTCTTCGGCTGCTGGACCAGCGCCTCGCGCAAGGCCGTGCTGCCGGTGTTCGAGAAGGAGAACGGCCTCCTGTACTACCCGACCTTCTACGAAGGCCTGGAGCAGAGCAAGAACGTGATCTACACGGGCCAGGAAGCGACGCAGCAGATCATCTGGGGCCTGGACTGGGGCGCGAAGGAGAAGAAGGCGAAGACCTTCTTCCTCGTCGGTTCCGACTACATCTGGCCGCGCACCTCGATGAAGATCGCGCGCAAGCACATCGAGAACTTCCAGAAGGGTTCGGTCAAGGGCGAGGAGTACTACCCGCTGGGCCACACCAACTTCAACTCGCTGATCAACAAGATCAAGGTCGCCAAGCCCGACTGCATCTTCGCGGCGGTGGTGGGCGGCTCGAACGTGGCCTTCTACAAGCAGCTCAAGGCCGCGGGCATCACGGGCGACAAGCAGTTCCTGCTGACCCTGGCCGTGACCGAGGACGAGATGACCGGCGTGGGCGGCGAGAACTTCGCGGGCTTCTATTCGTCGATGAAGTACTTCCAGTCGCTCGACAACGAGAACAACAAGAAGTTCGTGGCCGCCTTCAAGGCCAAGTACGGCAAGGACGCGGTGATCGGCGACGTGACGCAGGCCGGCTACCTCGGCCCGTGGCTGTGGAAGGCCGCGGTCGAGAAGGCCGGCAGCTTCGACGTCGACAAGGTCGTGGCCGGCTCGCCGGGCATCGAACTCAAGACCGCGCCCGAGGGCTACGTGAAGCTCGACGCGAACCACCACCTGTGGAGCAAGGCGCGCATCGGGCAGGGGCAGCCGGACGGGACCTTCAAGGTGGTGGCGGAGTCGGCCGAGCTGATCAAGCCGGATCCGTTCCCCAAGGGCTACCAGTAATCCCCGCCTGCCTGTCTCTGTCTTTCTCCCTCCCCTCTGGGGGAGGGCAGGGGTGGGGGCAAGCGGCGTCACCACCGCGCACGCCGCATGCCCCCATCCCGACCTTCCCCCAGAGGGGGAAGGAGCAACTACCCCAACACCTGGAACTGTCGCCATGACGCTGTCGGACATGTGGAACATCGGCCTGATGCAGGGCTTCGCGGGGCTGAGCCTCTTCGCGGTGCTGCTGCTCATGGGCCTGGGGCTCGCGATCATCTTCGGCCAGATGGGCGTCATCAACATGGCGCACGGCGAGTTCATGACCATCGGGGCCTACTCGGTCTTCCTCGCGGCGCAGGTCACCGAGCACCTGGCACCGGCCTTCATGCCGTACTACTTCCCGATCTCGATCGCGCTGGCCTTCGTGTTCGCCTTCATCGTCGGCTGGCTGGTGGAGTGGGCGCTGATCCGCCATCTCTACAAGCGGCCGCTCGACACGCTGCTCGCGACCTGGGGCGTGAGCCTCGGGCTGCAGCAGATCTTCCGCACCTTCATCGGTCCGAAGGAAGTGAGCCCGACCTTGCCCGAGTGGCTGATGGGCTCGTGGACGCCGCACGAGGGCCTCGACATCCCGATCAACGGCATGTTCGTGCTGGTGCTCACGGCGCTGGTCACGGGCGGCGTGCTGATCGCGCTGCACCGGAGCCGCTGGGGCCTGCGGGTGCGCGCCACGGTGGCCAACCGCACGATGGCCAACGCCACCGGCATCGACACGAAGAAGACCGACCGCCTGACCTTCGCGATCGGCTGCGGCATCGCGGGCGTGGCGGGCGCTGCCTTCACCACCATCGGCTCGACCGGTCCGACCTCGGGCTCGCTCTACATCGTCGACGCCTTCCTGGTCGTCACCTTCGGTGGCGCGGCCAGCCTGCTGGGCACGGTGGTCTCGGCCTTCGGCATCGCGCAGACGCAGTCCGTTTCGGAGTTCTTCATGACCGGCTCGATGGCCAAGGTGCTGACGCTGTCGCTGATCGTGCTGATCCTGATGATGCGGCCGCAGGGCCTGTTCGCCGTCAAGGTGCGTCGCTGACTTTCGCTTTCCCGGAGAACTCCCGATGAATTTCCTCAAGGCCTCGATCCAGCGCTACCAGCTCGGCAGCCTGCTGCTGCTGCTGGTGCTGCTCGCGGTGGTGCTGCCGCTGTCGCTCGACATCTTCCGACTCAACCTGGTGGGCAAGTACCTCACCTATGCCTTCGTCGCCGTGGGGCTGGTGATGGTGTGGGGCTACGGCGGGGTGCTGAGCCTCGGGCAGGGCGTGTTCTTCGGGCTCGGCGGCTACGCGATGGCGATGTTCCTCAAGCTCGAGGCCTCCGACCCGGTGTCGACCAGGATCCAGTCGACGCCCGGCATTCCGGACTTCATGGACTGGAACCAGATCACGGCGCTGCCGGCGTTCTGGCTGCCGTTCAAGAGCCTGCCGCTGACCTTGATCCTGGTGGTGGCGGTGCCGATGGCGCTGGCCTGGCTGATCAGCTTCGCGATGTTCAAGCGCCGCGTGGGCGGGGTCTACTTCGCGATCATCACGCAGGCGGTGGCGCTGATCCTCACGGTGCTGATCATCGGCCAGCAGGGCTACACCGGCGGCGTGAACGGCATGACCGACCTGAAGACGATGCTGGGCTGGGACACGCGCACCGACAGCGCGAAGTACATCCTCTACTACGTCTGCGTGGCGCTGCTGGTGGCCTCTATCGTGCTGTGCCGCTGGATCCAGACCAGCAAGCTGGGCACCTTGCTGCTGGCGATGCGCGACAAGGAGGACCGGGTGCGCTTCTCGGGCTACGACGTGTCGAACTTCAAGGTCTTCACCTTCTGCCTGGCGGCCGGGCTCTCGGGCATCGGCGGCGCGATGTTCGCGCTGCAGGTGGGCTTCATGTCGCCGAGCTTCGTGGGCATCGTGCCCTCGATCGAGATGGTGATCTTCTGCGCGGTGGGCGGCCGCATGAGCCTGGTGGGCGCGGTCTACGGCGCGCTGCTGGTGAACGCTGGCAAGACGCTGTTCTCGGAGAGCTTCCCGGACCTGTGGCTGTTCCTGATGGCCGGGCTGTTCATCGGCGTGACGATGGCCTTCCCGATGGGCCTGGCGGGCCTGTGGGAAGAAAAGATCCGCCCGTGGTGGAAGTCGCGTCGCCAGGCATTGCGCGAGGCCGCGGTCAAGCCGCCTGCGGTGGCCGCGACTCCGGTTGCGCCAACACCCGAACCCACGCTGCCCGAAGGCGTGGGCAGCCAGCGCGCCTGAACTGGAGACCGACCATGAGCAACACCGATTTCGCGCTCGCCGTGGAAGACCTCAGCGTGTCCTTCGACGGCTTCAAGGCCATCGACGACCTCACGCTCTACATCGACCGCAACGAGCTGCGCGTGATCATCGGCCCGAACGGGGCCGGCAAGACGACGCTGCTCGACCTGATCTGCGGCAAGACGCGCGCCAGCAGCGGCAGCATCAAGTTCAAGAACACCGAGCTCACGAAGATGGCCGAGCACAAGCGCGTGCGGCTGGGCATCGGGCGCAAGTTCCAGACACCGTCGATCTACGAGAACCTCAGCGTGTTCCAGAACCTCGAGGTGTCCTTCCCCAAGGGCCGCTCGGTGTTCGGCGCGCTGGCCTTCCAGTGCGACGACGAGGTCAAGGCGCGCGTGCAGGCCGTGGCGACGGAGATCGGCCTGGGCGACCGGCTCGACGCCGAGGCGGGCCTGCTGAGCCATGGCCAGAAGCAGTGGCTGGAGATCGGGATGCTGCTGATGCAGGAACCCGAGCTGCTGATGCTCGATGAACCCATCGCCGGCATGAGTGCGCGCGAACGCGAGCTCACGGCCGAACTGCTCAAACGCATCTGCCAGAACCGTGCGGTGATCGTGATCGAGCACGACATGGCTTTCGTGAAGCAGATCGCGCACAAGGTCACTGTGATGCACCAGGGAAAGATCCTGGCCGAGGGGCCGATGGAGAAGGTGCAGGCGGATCCGAAGGTCATCGATGTTTATCTGGGGCATTGATGCGTCTGTTTTGTGCTCTTCGTTCGGGGCGGGCTCACGCCGACGGGGTACTCCCCTCCGCGAATGTCCCCCGGCCTTCGGCCTCCTCCTTGATTTCGCTGCGGGGAGTACCCCATCGACGTGAGCCGGGACACGGCCGTAGAACCGGCCGCACAACGACTGCGCTCCTCGTGCACAGGGCAGTGGGTGCTTCCCGCAGCGAAATAAAGGAGGAGCCGAAGGCGGGGGACATTCGCGGAGGGAAGTACCCGCTGTCCTGTGCACGTGCCCCGAACCGTCGTGCTTCGAACAGCAGCGCCCCCCAAAAAGAACACGCAGGAACAAAGGCCCAACAATGAGCAACATCAACCTCAAGGTAGAAAACCTCCACGTAGCCTACGGCCAGAGCGAAGCCCTGCACGGCATCTCGTTCGAGGGCATGGCCAACGAAACCGTCGCCATCATGGGAAGAAACGGCATGGGCAAGACCACGCTGTTCAAGAGCCTCATGGGCGTGCTCCCCCTCAAGAGCGGCCGCATCGAGGTGGCGGGACAGGACGTCTCGCGCGACGAGAGTTTCAAGCGCGTTGCCAAAGGCATCGCCTACGTGCCACAGGGCCGCATGATCTTCCCGACCCTGACCGTCGAGGAGAACATCGAGACCGGCCTCGAGAACTCCAGGACCCGCCGCATCCCCGAGGAGATCTACGCGCTCTTTCCCGTGCTGTGGGACATGCGCCGGCGCAAGGGCGGCAACCTCTCGGGCGGGCAGCAGCAACAGCTGGCCATCGCGCGTGCCCTCGTCACCGATCCCAAGGTGCTGCTGCTCGACGAGCCCACCGAGGGTATCCAGCCTTCGATCATCAAGGACATCGCCAAGGCGCTCAACGAGATCCGCAAGCTGCGCGGCCTGACCATCGTCGTGTCGGAGCAGGTGCTGAGCTTCGCGATGGACGTGGCCGACCGCCTGTTCGTGATCGAAGGCGGGCGCCTCGTGCACGAGACCGCGCGCGACAAGACCGATGTCGAGCGCATCAAGGCCTATCTCTCTGTTTAACCACAACCCCAACCAGGAGCCACTGCAATGACGGACACGCTGATCAAGGTCGATCTGACCAAGTCGCCCACCGAGAACGAGATGATCCACAACCGCTGGCACCCGGACATTCCGATGGCCTGCTGGGTCAATCCCGGCGACGACTTCATCCTCGAGACCTTCGACTGGACCGGCGGCTTCATCAAGAACAACGACAGCGCCGACGACGTGCGCGACATCGACCTGAGCACCGTGCACTACCTCTCGGGCCCCGTGGGCGTGAAGGGCGCCGAGCCCGGCGACCTGCTGGTGGTCGATCTTCTCGACATCGGCGCCAAGCAGGACAGCCACTGGGGCTTCAACGGATTTTTCTCGAAGAAGAACGGTGGCGGCTTTCTCACCGATCATTTTCCCGAGGCGCAGAAATCGATCTGGGACTTCAAGGGCATGTTCACCAGCTCGCGCCACATCCCCGGTGTGAACTTCGCGGGCCTGATCCATCCGGGCCTCATCGGCTGCCTGCCCGACAAGCCCATGCTCGACATGTGGAACGAGCGCGAGAAGGCGCTGATCGCGACCGACCCCGATCGCGTGCCGGGCCTGGCCAACCCGCCGTTCGCGGGCACCGCCCACATGGGCAAGATGACCGGCGAGGCGCGTGCCAAGGCCGCGGCCGAGGGCGCGCGCACC